>JAEEGH010013464.1_pt1 | contig 18132 bp, 17 predicted proteins | sample 9134181 | NCBI WGS metagenome assembly JAEEGH01 (sample SAMN16246544, study PRJNA631951) | gut metagenome | biome: gut microbiome; feature: rumen; material: DP-attached | host: Bos | place: Iran: Karaj | collected 2018-10 | reverse complement strand
CCCTGGATGCAAAACTCCGCGCCAATCTTCTTATTGACCTGGACCGTCTCCACGACCAGATTGGTATTACCTTTATTTACGTAACTCACGACCAGAGCGAAGCCCTTTCTGTTTCAGACCGTATTGCAGTTATGAATGCGGGTCATGTTCTTCAGATTGGAACTCCATATGAAATTTACGAAAGCCCTGCAACTCAATTTGTTGCTCAGTTTATCGGTGAAACAAATCTTTTTGATGCAGAAGTTGTAGACTGTGTTCCTCACAAGGATGCCAACGGTAACGATGATTTTATGGCTACCCTCAGCGTTCCGGAACTTGGAAAACAGGCTCCTTTGGCAACTGATACTGCCGCAGAAGCCGCTTTGGACCGCTATATGCAGGTTACAGACTACGAGCATACAGACAAGGGACAGAAGGTTGCCTTCACAATCCGTCCTGAAAAAATCCGCATTACTCTTGAACCACCTTCAACTGGCGGACGTACTGATATCAACGTATTCAGCGGTGTTGTTGAAGAGCCGATTTATTCTGGCTTCCAGTCTAAGTTCTATGTAAAACTCGACACAGGCAAAGTCATTAAGGTTTTCAAACAGCATACTGACTATATGGATGATGGTCCTGTTATCCAGTGGAAAGACAAGGTTTATGTTTCCTGGTCTGCAGAAGATGCATATATTGTTGAAGACATCAACAAATAGGTTTGCCGCGTATGAAAAATAAGAAGCTTTCTAAAGAATTACACGACTCTCATGTCGGTATGATTTACGGCTGGCCTATGGGTCTCTGGTTTATCATCTTCTTCGTAGCGCCTCTCATAATCATCTTCGTATACAGTTTTCTCAAAAAAGGTATTTATGGCGGCGTAGAATGGCACTTCTCCCTTAAGGCTTATAAGCAGATGTGCAAGCCTGAATATGGCCTGATTGTACTGAGAACCCTTAAAATCACTATTATTTCTACTATAATAACGATTTTAGTTTCGATTCCGAGTGCCTACGCTATGGCCCGCAGCCGTCATCAGACACTTTTCCTCTTCCTGGTTATCATACCTTTCTGGACAAACTCTCTGATTCGTATTTTTGCCTGGATGAGCATTATGAACAATGACGGTATTCTCAATCAGCTTTTGATGAAGCTGCATATCATTAAAGATTACCTGCCTTTCCTCTATAATACAAAGGCCGTTATTCTTGTAAGCGTTTACATGTACATTCCTTATGCTATTCTGCCAATCTTTACCGCAGTAGACCGCTTTGACTTTTCTCTGCTTGAAGCCGCACGCGACCTTGGTGCAACAAAGCCACAGTCTATGTTTAAGGTTCTGATTCCTGGAATCCGCAGTGGTATTATTTCTGCCCTGATTTTTACCTTCATCCCGATTTTCGGTGCTTATACAGTTCCTTTACTGGTAGGTGGTAAGGATTCTTACATGCTTGGTAATATCATCGTAGACCAGGTTCAAAAAACCCGTAACTGGCCGCTTGCTGCAGCCTTCTCTATGGTAATCACCCTGATTTCTGTAATCGGAATTATGATGATTACCCGTTCTAATTCTCAGGAAGCACAGCTCAAGAAAAAGAATACAAAAGAAGATAACTACGTGGGAGGTGTACAGTAATGTCAAGAAATCTTTATGTACTTTTCCACGACGCCTTTACTTCAAAGAACAAGCCGCGTTCAGAAAATGCCCGCCACGCAAAACGTGCCTGGCGTCGTCACGGCCACAAGTTTTCATTTTCAAAGCTGGTACTCTGGCTTACAATTATTTTCCTCTTTCTGCCCCTCTTTGTAATCATTGTTTATTCCTTCAATGAAAGTAAGGGCGCAGAGTTTACAAAGGTTAGCCTTAACTGGTACAAGGAGCTTTTCTTAAATTCAAAAGCTCTCTGGCAGGCTCTTTTGAACAGTATCCTCGTAGCCTTCTCTTCTGCCGCTGTTTCTACAATTCTTGGAACAATGGCATCCATCGGCGTAAACTGGTATAAGTTCAAGGGTAAGAAGTTTATTCAGACCCTCACCTACCTGCCTATGGTTTTACCGGAAGTTATCATTGGTATTTCTATGGTAATCTTCTTCAGCGGTATTCACCTGCCTCTGGGGCTCTTTACTGTATTTGCTGCCCACACTACTTTCTGTCTGCCTTTCGTATTTTTGATGGTGAACGCCCGCCTCGACGAATTTGATTTTTCGATTGTTGAAGCGGCTCACGACCTTGGAGCTACAGAAAGACAGACTATGTTTAAGGTAGTTGTTCCTGCAATTATGCCTGGTATTCTTTCGGGCTTTTTGATGGCAGTTACAATGTCTCTCGAAGACTTTGTAATCACCTTCTTTGTTTCAGGTCCGGGTTCTACTACCCTGCCGCTTTACGTTTATTCTATGATCCGCTTCGGCGTTTCACCGGTAATAAACTCACTTTCGGTTATTATGATTATTTTTACCTGCTCAATTGCCTTTATCTGCCGCAAGGGACTCAAAGGCTTTGCCGCAGGACACTAATAATAGCAAATGTCACCCTGAACTTGTTTCAGGGTCCATTAAAGGAGATATACGAATGAAAAAAATCATTCTTGCTGCCCTCACACTGGCAGCTGTAGTATTTGGCTTCACCTCATGTAGTGACGAAAAAGACGACGGAACACTTTACCTCTACAACTGGACTTACTACACTCCAGATTCTGTTCTCAAGGCTTTTGAAAAAGAGTTCAACTGTACTGTAAAAGTTGACACCTTCGATTCAAACGAGGTTATGTACGCAAAACTTAAGGCCGGAGCTAAGGGATACGATATCACTTTCCCTTCACAGGACTACACTTCTATCATGATTAATCAGAAGATGCTGCAGAAAATCGACCAGACAAAGTTCACAAACAAGAAATACATCAACCTTGATACAAAAAAACTTATGACTTTTGACCCTGAAATGGAATGGCAGGTTCCTTACTACCTTGGTATGGCTGGTATTGCCGTAAACAAGCAGAAGGTTTCTAACTACGAAAAATCATGGAACATTTTTGCCCGCACAGACCTTAAGGGCCACATGTCTATGATGGACGATATGCGTGAAGTTATTGGTGACGCTCTTGCTTACCAGGGACTTTCTGTAAACACTGTTGATGATGCTAAGCTTCAGGCTGCTGCAGACCTCATCAATAACTCATGGAAGCCAAACCTTGTAAAGTTTGACGCAGAAGGTTTTGGTAAGTCTTTCGCTGCAGGTGACTTCTGGGTTTGCCAGGGTTATGCAGAAGTAGTATTCGGTGAAGTACCGGAAGACAAGCAGGAAGATATGATTGACTTCTTCATTCCAAAGGAAGGCGGTCCTATGTACCTGGACTCTATGGTAATTCTTAAGGGTGCTAAGCACTACGACCGTGCAAACGAGTTCATCAACTTCATCCACAGACCAGAAATCTATGCTATGTTCCTTGATGAATTCCGCTTCCCAGGCTATGTAAACCTCGAAGCAGAGAAAAAGCGCACGACCGTTCCTATGTATAAAGCAGAAGAAATGTCTGCCGGCGAACTTAAGTTGGACGTAGGCGAAGACCTCGAAAAATTTAATGAAAAATGGGAAACCATTCGCTTTACTGCTGACTAATAACAAGGCATTAAAAATAAATTGACTTATGCTCATTTTGGACTTACTATATAATTACCGGAGAGGGGAATTAAAAAAAATATAGTAGGTAAAAATGAGCGTAAACCTCCTTTCGGTTCTCGACAATATAGCGGCTCCTATTGTAGTCGCAACTCCCGTAAAAGACACCTCTGGTAAAATTACCGATTTTGATATCATATACACTAACGAAGAACTCAAAAAGGCAGCAAGCCATGTAATTCAGAATAAGCCTAAATGGTCTGATTTCTCCATGAACATTACTTCTGATATTCCATGGTTTAAAATGGCGCTCGATGCAATTGCCGGCCGCTTTTATGACGATGTAAAATACTTTTCACCATCTACCCAGGCCTGGTATAAAATCGAAATGAAGTGGCTGCCGGAAGACCGCTACATCATAATCACCTTTATAAATATCACCTCAGAACGCGAATACTACAAAAAGCTCAAGAAAACCCTCATTACAGACCCTATGACAGGCTTTTCTAACCGTACTGGCTTTGCAGATGCCTTTGCAATTACCCTTGAAACAGCCCGCTTTAAGAAGTTTTATGCCGCTCTCCTCGTAATTGATATTGATAATCTTCAGAATATTAATGATTCGCTTGGAAGTCAGGCCGGAGATAAGGTTATTCTCGATGTAGCTGATGTACTCAAGCAGTTCCAGCGCGAATATATCCAGATTTTCCGCTATGGAGATGATGAGTTCGCTGTAATAATCACTAATTTTGAATCTCATGACTCTCTTGTAAACTTTATAGACTGTATTTTCGATGCCTTCCAGATTAAACAGATTTCTGTTTCAGGTGGTGTTTCTATCTTCCCTACCAACACAGAACAGAAGGATGAATTAATCCGTTTTGCTGATATGGCAGTTCACTATGCAAAGAAAAACGGAAAAAACAGTTTTATCTACTTTGAACCTGAAATGCAGCGTGTATTCATCCAGCATCTTACTATCCAGACAAGAATGAATGCCGCTCTTCTTGAAAGCAATTTTACCCAGTATTATCAGCCGCAGTTTGATATCCAGACAGGAAAGCTCCGAGGTTTTGAAGCCCTTATCCGCTGGAATGATGAAGAACTTGGAAATATTTCACCATCCGTATTTATTCCTCTTGCAGAAGAAACAGGTCTGATTGTACCTATTGGCCGCTGGGTTTTGTACACTGCAATCAACACTTTGAAAACCTGGCAGGCAAAATATGATTTCCGCGGAATTATTTCTGTAAACGTATCTCCTATTCAGCTGCTTGGAGAAGGATTTATAGAAGAGCTTGCGGATATGATTGACACCTTCAAGGTTGATCCTAGTCTTCTGGAAATTGAAATTACAGAAGGTGTAATGATTAATAACATGGGTGATGCAATTGAAAAGCTGCGCCAGATCAAGGCTATGGGCTGCCGAGTTTCTCTGGATGACTTTGGAACAGGCTACTCTTCTTTGAGCTATCTGCAGATGCTGCCTTTGAACACACTTAAGATTGATAAAGCCTTTATTAATGACATCACTTCTGAAGATGGAGTTCAGGCAACAATTACCCGTTCAATCATTGATATGGTTGAAAAAATGGGCCTTGAAACCATTGCGGAAGGCGTTGAAAACAATGCTCAGCTGGATATGCTTAATCAGTTCCGCTGTAACTTTGTGCAGGGCTTCCTCCGCGGAAAGCCAATGCCATATCAGCTCTGCGATGCATACCTTGCCGGTGATGTAAATGCTCTGCTGAAGAATTAAATACCGGTGGTTGGAGTAGTACGGTGCTAAAGCACCTATCGTATCGAAACCACCTTATTCATCAGCTCTATACTCTACATATCTTACACGGCCTTCGGCAACCGCCCTTTTTACTTCCCGTTCCCTGCCGCTCAGATTCGATTTACCGGTTTTAACCTCTATTAAAAGAACTTCATGAACCTCATTGTCTTCTGTCATACCTGGAAAGGCTATAAAATCTACAGGCTTGCCAATAAAACGGGCATCGCCGGGATGACAGGGAAATCCGGGTAAAAATGGAGCCACCTGCTCTGCAAGCTGACCGCCTATTACAGAGCGGGACCGTTTTATTGCATCTTTACGTACTTTAGAATTGCCGGAATGCAGGCGGATTGTCTGAATAATAAAAAGAAGAAAGAGAATCGCAAGAAGTATAGTAACCGGCAAAGGTATTGCTTTAGCTGTATTTTTTATGTAACCTAAAATCTGTGTAATCATTTTTACAATATACAATGATTTTGCCGATACATAAAGAGTACAGGTTGTGTACCCGGAGGTTTAATAACTATGAATAAATTGCTTAAAAAAACTATCCTTCCTTTAACCTTTTTTACACTTTTTTCCACTTCTCTTTTTGCTGAAGATGAAGGGGTTTTATTTGAATTCCAGCAAAACAAAGGCGATGCGGTTGTACACGTAGCTGTTGTTGAAGAAGAAGCCTATTTGAACGGTCAGCTTCATAATCGTACACAGTTTATCAACCGTACCTCTACTACCGTTACACAGACACAGAAGGACGGTTCAGCAAATCTTTTTACCCACTATATGACAACTCAGAACAACTTCTTTCAGGAAACCGGAAAAATGCTTTCCTGGGGAGAAGAAGAATCTGTAAGACTTTACCGCGACAAAAACGGTCATCTCCACGATTCAGATAACGATTTCCTTCCTACAGTTCAGAGCGTACCTTCTTTTTCTGATAAAAAAATCAAGATCGGTGAATCCTGGACAAGCGAAGGTCTTGAAGTTCACGACTGCCGCCAGCTTTTTGGTATGGACGAAGCAATTCAGGTTCCTTTTACTGCCACCTACACTTATACTGGAGATGAAGAAAAAGACGGTAACACCTTACAGGTAATTGAAGTAGAATACAAGTTCTATCAGAATAATCTTACAGAACAGCATTACAATCAGAGTGGAACTTTTGCCGGTGCCCAGGGACAGGCCATTCAAAAGATCTGGTGGGATAACGAAAAAGGCGAACTTAATCATTACAGCGAAGAGTTCATCATTTATCTTTATGACACTGCAAACAACACCTTTGCCTTCCGTGGCGTTGCCCATGGCGAGGTTACTGAATATAAATCTGTAAATAACAAAGACAACCTTAAGAAGCTTCAGAAAAAGGTTGAAAAATACAAGCTTGATAATATCTCTGTAAAACAGGGCGACAAGGGACTTACAATCAGTCTGGACGCAATTCAGTTTGAACCGGATTCTGATGTATTGATGCCTTCGGAGAAAAAGAAGATTGAAAAGCTTGGTGAGATTCTTAAAGAGTTTTCAAACGACCTCCTGATTACCGGCCATTGCGCAAAACGCGGTTCTGTAAGCGCGCAGCAGAAGCTTTCGGAAGAACGCGCAGAAGCAGTTGCAGCATACCTTGTAGAATTGGGAATCCGCGATGAATATCACGTATTCACACAGGGCAAGGGCGCAGAAGAACCAGTTGCATCGAACGCCACTGAAGCAGGAAGAGTAAAAAATCGTAGAGTAGAAATAACGATTATGGATTAAAAAATCTAACGGGCGTTAGCGAAACCGATGCAAAACTGCATCGAGGGGTATTTGGCGCTTAGCCATAAAAAAAATCCGAGGATTTTGCGAAGCAAAACCGCAGGATTTTTTCACAAAAACCAGCTCGCCCGCAGTTTTGCGATCGGTGCAGCGGAAGCCCGTTAGATTTTTTGGATTTCTTTAATTTATTATTTTCACTTCAATCTTTTTTTATTCTTCCTGATTCGCAGGCGACCTTTCCACAAAAAATTATCGAGTTCTATTCTTCCTGAATCCTTCAGCTGCTTTACTACTTCTACTGTATCCTTGTGGGTCCAAAGGTTGAGGCCAAGGATCTGGCGGGTATGGGAGTTCATTCTTTCGAAGAGTTCTGATTCTATGTCATCTTCGGAATAGTAGTTGCGGGCTTTGCGGATTATGTCGTAGGCCTGCTGCCAGTCGGAAGGGACGGGCTTCATCAACTTTTTACCTTCAGCCAGTTGTCTACGAGCATCGCACAAATCACAGCCGCTGCAGACTGCCTGTTCTGCACCAAGGGCATCCAGCAAAACCTGGCGGCGGCAGCTATCAGTTTCTGCAAACTCCCGCAAGGCTGCTTCACGGGATCCTTTTTTGTAAACTGAATAATTCAGAGAATCTTCCGGGCTCCATAATAAAATTGCCTTGGCAATGCTGCCATCTCTTCCCCCCCGCCCAGCTTCCTGTATATAGGCTTCTGCAGTAGCGGACGCTTCAAGATGCACAACAGTTTTTATATTTTTCTTGTCCACGCCCATCCCGTAAGCACAGGTGGCACATAAGACCCCATCGGTGCTGTCGTAGAACCATTTTTCTGTTTCATCTTTTTCGGATTTTTCAAGGCCTGCATGATAAAAACGGGCAGTTCCGTCTCCAAAGCAAAGGTTGAGTTCGCGAGCCATATCCTCGGTTTTATTACGGGTACCGCAGAAGATTATCATGGGCCTCTGTTCACTACGGGCAAGCATCAAAGCTTCCTTTTTCTTGGCTGCGGCATAACGCACATAGTAAATGATATTCTTACGGTCACTTTCACTTCTTACAACATGGGCCTGACCATCAAATAAAATCTCCGCAACACGGGAAAGTACCTCCGGAGAAGCTGTAGCGGTAAAGGCTGTAATCACAGGCGGATCTATAACCTTAATAACATTTCCAAGTCCAAGATAGGCCGGGCGGAAAGAGTCCCCCCATTCAGAAACACAATGTGCCTCATCAATTGCAATATGTTTTATTCCAACTTCTTTAAGCTGATTCAGAAGAGTCTCGCTCTGAAGTACCTCGGGATTTGCAAGAATAATCTGCGCTCCTTCCCGGATTTTCCGGAAGTTTTCATCCCTTTCTTCTTCAGTCTGCCCGCCCCTGAAAGTAACGCTGCGAAGGCTTCCCTCTTCCATTCTACGCTGCTGGTCGCTCATAAGAGCCAGAAGTGGGTAAATAATAAGAGACGGCCCATCTAGTAAAAGAGCCGGTATCTGAAAGCAAAGGGACTTTCCGGCCCCCGTTGGCAGAAGCACAATCTGCCTTCCTTTACAAAAAGAATCATCGGCCTCGCCGATATCTTCATAATCAGCTATATTTTTGTGATATTCATAAGCCTCAAGAATATTGGCCACAACAAGCCTTTGCCAGGGATAGAGATACTTAATGCCAAAATTCCTAAAGGCAGTTTGAGTCACAAAATCATCAGAGATTTCTTCATTTTGATTTTCATGCTTTTCATCTGTTTCCATATATATAATATGGTGCAAGAGTTGCAATTTAAGGAAGTTTTTTGTGGAATTATTATGATTTTTTTATTTTTTTGCTTCTTCGCCGCCGGCTTCGCCTTCTGCAGGCTTTTCTTCTTTCTTTTCTTCTTTTGGCGCAGGAGCTGCTTTTGCGGCTTTAGACTTTTTAGGCTTTGGAGGCTTTTTCTTGTAAGTAGTAACGAATTTAGCAAACTGAATTACCAGAATCATGACAATAACAGTTCCAATTACGCGGATATCTTTGAGAACACCTAAAATTAACGGGATATATTCTTTTATTGTCATACTTTTTTATCGGATGTAAAGTTTGCTTTCTTTACATTCTCATAGGAACGCCCATCTTGTTGAGTTCGTCTTTAATCTGTCCTACAGTATAAGTTCCATTGTGAACCATACTTGCAACAAGAGCTGCATCTGCCTTGCCTTCTGTAAGTGCATCTGCCAGGTGAGCAGGAGTTCCGCCACCACCACTTGCAATTACAGGCACCGGAACATTTTCGGAAATAAGGCGGGTAAGCTCAATGTCATATCCGTTTTTAGTTCCATCTGCATCCATAGAATTCAAAACGATTTCACCGGCTCCAAGTTCAACTCCGCGTTTTGCCCATTCAAGAGCGTCCAGACCAGTGTCTACGCGGCCACCATTGATTGTAGTACCGAATCCGCTTGGCTTTGTAGGATCGCGGCGAACATCCATTCCAAGAACAATAGACTGACTTCCGAAAACCTTTGCACCTTCTGTAATCAGACCCGGATTACGAACTGCCTGAGAGTTGAGGGAAACCTTTTCTGCTCCGGCAAGGATAGTTGAGCGGATATCTTCAATTGTACCGATTCCACCGCCTACACAGAATGGAATGAAAACCTGCTGTGCAACGCGGGAAATCAAATCGAGGATAGGACCTCGGCCTCGGGCAGAAGCTATGATATCATAAAATACCAGCTCATCTACACCCTGGCGGTAATATTCGGCAGCCATTTCAACAGGGTCACCAATATCGATATTATTCTGAAACTTTACACCTTTAGTTGTGCGTCCGTCCTTTACATCCAGACAAATGATAATTCTCTTCTTTAACATATCTTACAAAAGTTCTCCAAAATCTTAAGTCCAGTAACACCACTCTTTTCGGGGTGGAACTGACAGGCAAAAACATTGTCCTGATGAATTACTGCAGGAACCTTAATTCCGTATTGAGCACTTGCCTTAACTACAGACTGGTCAGCAGGACAAATCACAAATGAATGAACAAAGTAAACATCAGAATCATTTTTAATTCCGGCAAGAAGAGGACATGCTCCGTTTTCAAAGCTGATATTATTCCAGCCCATGTGTGGAACTTTGATTTTATCTTTCTTCATTTTTGGTTCAATCGTATAAAAGTGTTTGATTTCGCCTTTTATAAGACCAAGGCACTGGGCATTGCCTTCATCTGAATGTTCAAAAATAATCTGTGAACCAACACAGATTCCAAGAAGAGGTTTACCGGCTGCAACCTGCTCGCGGACAAAAATGTCAAAACCACTCTTTTTCAATTCTGCCATAGCGTAGGCATCATCTCCGTCTCCCGGAAATATAAAGTGGTCACAGTCCGCAAGTTCAGAAGGTGTCTTTGAACGGATATAAGGAATTTTCAGATAATCCAGAGCGCGCTCCAGACTGGTGATATTTCCCGCATTAAAATCAATAATTCCAACCATAGTATTGATTATAGAAAAAATCACGTCTTTTTGGAACACCGTGAATAAAAAAAGTCTGCCACTCCCGTTGAAAATGCCTGTCGCCAACGGGGATGATGTTGGCGTCAGTCATTTTCCACTTCGCGTCAGACTTTTTTAAGTCACGAAGTCTCATTAATCAAACGTGAATTTATTAAACTCCGCAATGATTTTTTCTGAATCAGAGATAAACTCAAAATAAATCGCATGTTTGCCGATCACTCCGCAAGTAAGTGGAGCTGTTGCAGATTTGTCGCCTTTTTTCATATTGAAGCTGGCGATAACTTTTCCCTGATAGTTGTCTACGCGGACATTTATAGTGAGGTCTTCTTTTGCAAGAATATCAGCTGTAACTGTCTTTGGAGTATTTGAACCAAACTGCAGATAGCGGAAGCCTACTGTAAGCTTACTTGTGATATCTACAATCGGTGAGCTGATGTTATCATCTTTTTCGTAAACAGGCTTGATATAAGCACCGCCCATACCGCCGTTGTAGCCGCCCTTTGCTCCGCCATAAATGTGAACTGCATAACCCGCAGAAATCCACTTGCGGGCATCAAGTCCGTTAATGTGGGCCCCCTGACTTGTCATCTCAACAGGCTCCGAAGCTACCGGTTCGCCATCCTTATAAGTAATCTTACCAACAAAAATGCGGCCGGCCTTATCCATTGCAACATCAACCGGCTCAAGCATTGCCTGGCGGGCATACTCATCAGTTCCAATCTGGCGGTGATAGAAAATGTACCACTGGCCATTAACTTCCATAAGGCTTCCGTGGTTGTTACCCCAGCGGTAGCTCATCTGATTTTTACCGTCAGGGCCTGCGAGAATTTCACCACCATTAAAGCTGATGTCGCCGCCCATCTTGTAGTCTCCAAGAGGAGTGTCGCAGTATTTGAAAGAAAGGAAACCGTTGCAGTCTTCGTAAACACCGTACTGTGGGCGGTGAGTGTAGTAGCGCTTTGAATAGATGAAAACATATTTACCAAAAAGCTTTCGAGGTGAAGAGGCTTCAAAGAAAGCGTCATTTTCATCATCCATACCGTCATCAGGAGACCATGGAGTAATACTGTGCTTTACAACATTTTCGCGGAGAGTTTCCTTTTTAATTGTACACATATCGTCGTTGAGCTCTGCACAGTATTGCTTACAGAAACCCCAGAAGGCATAAACCTTGCCATCATCATCAACTAAAATACCAGGATCAAAGGCAAGTTCTGTAAGTTTTGGATTTGTAAAAGGCCCAGCAGGATTCTTACTTGTTGCCAGCATGATGCGTGAACCTTTTGCTTCTGCCGCATACATATAGAATGTATCGCCTTTCTGAACAACATCTGGAGCATACAAAATTGAACCGTCTGTAGAAGTGTAGCATACACCGTGGCAAGTCCAGTTAGTTAAATCATCAACTGGGGCAGACCATACAACCTGATCAGTTCCACAATATTCAGTTTTAAGTGTATCGTGAGAGCCGTAAAGATAAACTCTCTTTTCTCCGTTATATTCAAAAACACGTGGTTCTCCGTCTGGAACATGTTCCCAAAGCGGCATATAAGGGTTAGCACCTTTTATATATTCTTTTTTATTCATATTAAAACCTCACTTGATAGATAAAGATAAAGAAGAATAACTATTGAATCAAGTGATTTTGACCGATAAAAAAGTATGGCAATAAAAGAATATTTATCAGTTATTTTAGGCGTATTAAAAGATTTTCGTGTAATTGGAACTGTTATTGTCATGATTCTTGTAATTCAGTTTGCAAAATTTGTTACTACATACAAGAAAAAGCCGCCTAAACCTAAAAATAAAAAAGGTTCTAAGGCAGAACCTGCAACAAAGAAAGAAGAAACTAAAGCAGAGGGTGAAGAAGCTTCTGCAGAAGAAAAAAAATAATTTTTCATTAAATATTACTCTAAAAACTTCCTGAAATCATTAAAGCCGCACCATATTATAGATATGGGTAATAATGAAATCATTTCTACAGATGAACCATGTCTGGATTATGTAACACAGACTGCTTTTAACAATTTTGGAATAAAGTATCTGTATCCATGGCAGAGACTTGTCGTTTCAAATATTCTCGAAGCTTATGAGTACTGGAAAAAGCCTCTTGAGTATGAAGATGAAGGTGAGCTTACAGATTCGTTCTGTAAAGGCCGGCAGATTGTACTGCTTCCAACGGGCGCGGGAAAGTCACTTTGTTTTCAGATTCCGGCATTGCTTCTGGATGGACCGTCTTTAATTATATATCCTCTTCTTGCCCTTATGACCGATCAGCAGAGGCGTATGGAAGAGGGGAGTCTTAGAAGTGTGACTTTTCGAGGCGGGCAGACTGAAGAAGAACGTGAAGAAAACTTTCGTAAAATCAGGGAAGGTGCACAGATAATTCTTGCAAATCCTGAAGTCTTGCAGAGTGAAAGTCTTTTAGAGCAGTTGAAGGATGTAGGAATAAAGCATATAGCAATAGATGAAGCTCATTGTGTTTCAGAATGGGGGGATTCATTCCGTCCGGCTTATCTTGGACTTGGTAATGTAATAAAAGTACTGAATCCGCCGGTAATTACAGCCTTTACGGCAACTGCATCTCCTGAAGTTCTTTCTCGTGTCGCAGAAATCCTTTTTGATGGAAATGCACATGTCGTAAGAAGTGAAAGTGACAGAAAGAATATTATTTATTATGTCCGACAGGCTGCTGCAAAAAAGAAGGAAGCATTGCTGCTCGCCAGAACAGAACAGCGCCCAATGATTATTTTCTGCGGTACACGTAATAAAGCTGAAGATATGGCGCGGGAATTAAATGTATGTCTTGGAGACGGAACAGCACGGTTTTATCACGCAGGTCTGGATAAACCGGAAAAAGATGAAACAGAAAAATGGTTTTATGACAGTAAGGATGGGATCTTGTGCGCTACCTGTGCCTACGGAATGGGTGTGGATAAAAAAGACATTAAGACTGTTGTTCATATAGTGCCATCCGCAACAGCCGAAGCGTACATTCAGGAAGCCGGCCGCGGCGGCCGTGATGGCAGCATCGCTAAGGCAATACTTTTATGGAGTCCCGCAGACTCTCTGGATTATTCCGTATATGCACCGGGCACCCGTCAGGCTGCCATGAGGGATTTCGCAGAAACCACAGAATGCCGCCGCCAGGTTTTACTCGACGCGCTGGGCGCCGAGCAGGCAGTCTGCAGCGGCTGTGACTTATGCGATGCGCGGCGTGCAGCCACTCCACAAAAATCTCCGCCTTCTGACTGGCAGACAGCCTATGAAATCATAAAAAAAGCCAGAAACTACTATTCGGAAGATGAAATAGAAACAGAATTATTCGAAACCATGAATAACCGTACCCGCCGCCTTTTAGGCCTCAACGTATGGACTCACAAGGACACGGTGGAAGTGGTAAAACAGTTAAAAGACAGCGGCCGAATAGAAATGGACAATTTCTTGTGGAAAGGAAGATTAAGAGTAAAAAAGAGTCGTGAAACTAAAAAGAAGTCTGTGAATTAAAAAATCTTACGTGCGCGAGCGGAAGCACGTAAGATTTTTTTATTATCAGTCCATTATAGTGATTTCAACACGTCTATTTTTTACTCGCCCAGCTTCCGTAGAATTCGTTGCGACAGGTTCCGTTGCACCTTTACCCTGAGTAAACACATGATACTGGTCGCGAATACCAAGTTGTACAAGGAATTCAGCAACTGCATCTGCGCGTTCTTCAGAAAGCTTCTGCTGCATTTTTACGGTTCCGCGGTCTGCACAGTGGCCTGTAATCAAAAGGTCGTTTGAAAACTCTTTTAGAATCTCACCGAGCTTTTCAATTTTTTTCTTTTCAGAAGGAAGAAGGATAACAGAGTCCGGTTCAAACTGAATTGCATCCAGACTGATTGTAAGTCCTTTATCTCCCTGTTTTACGGAAATATTATCAAGTTTGTATTTTTCAACCTTTTTCTGAAGTTTTTTAAGGTTATTCTTGTCGTTTACAGATTTATAATCAGTTACCTCACCATGGGCAGTTCCGCGGAATGCAAAAGTATTGTTATAGGTATCATACATGTAGATTACAAATTCTTCTGTATAATGGTCGAGTTCTCCGCGTTCATTGTCCCACCAGATTTTCTGAATTGCCTGACCCTGAGTTCCTGCATAAGTACAGTCAGAATTGTAATTATTTTCACTCAGATTGTCCTGAAAGAACTTATACTGCACTTCGAGTACACGAAGGATTTTATCATCTGTTTCTTCATCACCAATATAAGTATAGGTAGCTGTAAAAGGAACCTGGATAGCTTCTTCCATATTAAACAGCTCGCGGCAATCATGTACTTCAAGTCCTTTACTTGTCCATGATTCACCAATCTTGATTTTTTCATCAGAAAATGAAGGAACGCTCTGTACTGTAGGCAGATAGTCATTGTCAGAATCGTGGAGCTGTCCATTAGCATCGCGGTAAACTCTAACAGAATTTTCTTCTCCCCAGGAAAGCATTCTGCCAGTGGAATTTATGAAGTTGTTCTGAGTTGTCATATAGTGAGTAAAAAGTTTAGCAGAGCCATCCTGTTGAGTTTCTGTTACAGTGGTGGAAGTACGGTTTATAAATTCTGTTCTGTTATTCAATCTTCCATTAATATAAGCTTCTTCTTCAACAGTGGCTACGTGTGATACAGCATCACCTTTTTTCTGCTTGAATTCAAATAAAATGCCTTCATCGGCAAATAAAGAAAAGGTAATGAATAAAAGTATTGCAGTTACAGATAAACGTTTCATAAAGAAATGAACCTCCTGATACTATCATTATCGGCATTTATGGTTTATATTGTAAAAATGATTGAGCAGATTTTAAGTTACATTAAAAATATGGTGTTGGAGATCCCTTTTCCTGCACTTATTGCATTTTCTGTTGTATTTCTTCTTTTGATTATCCAGACAATCCGTCTTCATAAAAATCATGCATCGCTTCGTTCAGATGCCATTAAACGTTCCCGTTCTGTTCTGGGAGGTCAGCTTGCAGAACAGGTTGCTCCTTATCTGCCGGGGTTTCCATGTAATCCCGGTGATGCACGTTTTATAGGAAAACCGGTTGATTTTATAGCATTTCCCGGTATGACAGAGGATAATAACGTAAAAGAAGTTCTTTTAATTGAAGTGAAAACAGGAAAATCTGCACTCAGCGGACGAGAAAGAGAGATTAAGCGAGCTGTTACCGAAGGTCGTGTACGGTATGTAGAATATAGAGCAGATGATTAGTTTTTCAGCAGTGCATTTACATCACCTGCAAGGTATGCGTCACAAAGCTGATATGGCATTGGTTTTCCTCGTAAAAAGCCCTGAACAAAATTACAGTTAAACTTATGAAGCAGCTCAAGCTGTTCTTTATTTTCAACACCTTCTGCAATAGTTTCAAGCCCCATCTTTTCTACCATATCAATAATAGAGCGGGTGATTGTCGCCTGAACTCCATCTTTTGAAGTGATATCGTTTATAAAGGCTTTGTCAATTTTAAGGGTATTCAAAGGCAGCATCTGAAGGTAACTTAGGGAAGAATAGCCTGTTCCAAAATCATCAAGAGAAACTCGGATGCCCATGGCTTTTATATGGCGAAGCTTATCAATTGCATCTCCCATATTGTTAATCATAACACCTTCTGTGATTTCAATTTCAAGAAGTTCGGGATCAACCTTATATTCAAGAATGAGTTCTTCAAGTTCCTGTAAAAAGTTGTCACAGAGAAGTTGAATTGGAGATACGTTTACAGAAATAATTCCCCGGAAATCGTATTTAGCCTGCCATGTTTTGAGTGTGGTTATAGCTGTTCTTAAAACCCATTTTCCTATAGGAACTATGAGGCCTGATTCTTCGGCAAGAGGAATAAATACGGCAGGAGAGATTGTTCCAAGCTCGTCATCATGCCATCTGATAAGGGCTTCAAAACCACGGAGTTTTCCAGACTGAATATCAAACTGAGGCTGATAGTACTGTGTAAAGCAGCTTCCCAAAAGGGCTTCGTTCATTTTTGTCTGAAGGGTAAGATGCTGAATGAAAACTCTCTGCATCTCAGGTTCAAAATAAAAAAAGCTGTTCTTTCCGTTCTTTTTTGCATAATGAACTGCCATGTCTGCAAAGCGAATCAGTTCTTCTTTCTGTTCTGTATTAGCCGGGAACATTGAAATACCGCCGGAAACAGAAATCTGTTTCAGCTGGAATGCATCAAAAATACAGTCAATAAAGTTTACAAGAGAATCATCGCTTTCAAAATTTGTTATTATTACTGCAAATTCATCATCACCGTATCGGAAGATCTGAATGTATTCTCTCTGAAACTGTTTTAGGACGTCTGCAACATCAAGAATAACCTGATCTCCTGCAGCACTTCCAAGGGAATCATTTATATTCTGAAGGTTATCAATATCAACAACAAGAAGGGCAGCCCTGTATTTTTTAAAGCGGGCTGTTTCAAGGGTAATTGCAAAAGTATCTGCAAAACCTGTTCGGTTTGAAAAGCCTGTCATAGGATCTGTGATAAGGGTTTTCTTTAGTTTTCTATAATATTCGCGTTCAGAAGTTATATTGATAAAAGTGATTATGATGTACTTTTCGGAAGGTACATACTTCATCTCAATTTTATACCAGGCTTGAGTTGAAGGTGAAAAGTATTTGATGTCATCATAGAAACGGCCGGCAATAGCATCAAGAGCCATCTTAAACCAGGGTATGTCGGAGGTAATATTCATGGAGAAGTCAGACCATTTAGGCTTGTTCTGCATAATAAAGCCGGCGGCTTTCTTTACTTCTTCATTGGTATAAATGATGTCAAAATCTATGATTTTTCCAGTGTTGTCTTTAATGGGAGTTCCAACAATAACAGGGGCAGCGATATTGTCGAGAACAACAGAAAGGTTTACGCTCATTTTTTAACCTACAATTTTTTTTACCCCTCTCGGCAATTATTATGGTAAGTCAAAAATGAGCATAAGTCAAATTAATTTTATAAAATTGAATTAACTATGGTTATTTTAAATAACCATAGTTATTGAAGTTTTAGTCTGCAGTAAAACGAATTGTTTCCCACTTTTCGTTGAATTTTTCGAGATCTTCACCTACATCAAGCTTGAGTTCACCAGAAGCCATTTCCTCTGCCTTGTACATAGGAACTGTTGTGCGGTGCTTTTCTGCTTCGAGGTTTACATAACCTGGGAAACGGAAATCATCGAGGAACATAGCATAGATTTCTGGTCTGTGGATGAAGTTGATGAACTCGTTGGCGCGGTCGTAATGTTTTGCCCCCTTAAGAATAACCATAGAATCGAGGTACATAGGACCGCCTTCTTTTGGAATAAAGAAGTCAATCATATCATCCTGCTTTTCTTCCGGAACTTCACCAAATACAACTTCAGCATAACCCTGGCAAACCCAGAAATCTCCTGCAGCAAAAGACTTACCAAAACCTTCTGCATCAAACTGTACAAGGTTTGGCTTCCATGAAGTGGTGATAAGGTCTGTGGCAGCCT
>JAEEGH010013462.1_pt1 | contig 18133 bp, 14 predicted proteins | sample 9134181 | NCBI WGS metagenome assembly JAEEGH01 (sample SAMN16246544, study PRJNA631951) | gut metagenome | biome: gut microbiome; feature: rumen; material: DP-attached | host: Bos | place: Iran: Karaj | collected 2018-10 | reverse complement strand
AGGGGTGTCATACTCCGCTGTACGCTGAAAATCCTCCGTCGATCGGAATCGTGACGCCAGTGATGAAACTGGCGGCGTCATTGTTCAGCAGAAACAGAACGGCTCCGCTTAGTTCTTTTTCGCTGTCCCCAAAGCGGCCCATGGGTGTGGCAGCCAGGATTTTACCGGTGCGGGCAGTCGGCGTTCCATCCGGATTAAAGAGCAGGGCAGCGTTCTGCTTCGAGGAGAAAAACCCGGGAGCAATGGCGTTCACGCGGATTCCTGCCTTGCTGAAGTGTACCGCAAGCCACTGGGTAAAGTTTGTAATAGCCGCCTTTGCGCCGGAATAAGCCGGAATCTTGGTCAGGGGCGTATAGGCGTTCATGCTGCTGATGTTCAGGATATTGCACCCTTCCCTCCCGACCATCTGCCGGGCAAAGGCCTGGGTGGGCAGCAGCGTGCCGATGAAGTTCAGGTTGAACACGAATTCCACGCCGGATTTGTCCAGGTCAAAGAAGGACTTGGTGTCCGCCTCGATGTCTCCCGGCTCGTAGTATTCCTTGTCGGTCGTGGCGCGCGGGTTGTTGCCGCCCGCGCCGTTCAGCAGGATGTCGCACGGGCCGAAGTCCGCCAGCACCTGGTTCGCCACGGCATAGCAGATGTCCTTTTCCAGCACGTTGCAGGCGTATGCCTTCGCGGTGCCGCCCTCCGCCGTGATCTCCTCCGCGAATTTGTTCGCGCTGTCGTAGTTCAGGTCCAGCAGCGCCACCTTCGCGCCGGCCCGGGCCAGTACCTTGGCGAAATAGGAGCACAGCACGCCGCCCGCCCCGGTCACCACCGCCACCTTGCCGGTCAGGTCGGTATTCAGCACATTCTTCTGCATTTTCTTATTTCCCTTTCTGCTCTTTGTCGATCGCTTCCCACAGGCCGTTGATGTAGGCGGCCCCCAGCGCCCGGTCGTACAGGCCGTAACCCGGGCGTCCCTGCTCGTCCCAGATCATGCGCCCGTGGTCCGGCCGGATATAGGTGTCCGGGCAGGTGTCGTAGATCGCTTTGACGATCTCGTACAGGTCCAGGTCGCCGGTGCTGCTCAGGTGGGCCGCCTCCCGGAAATGGTGGTACCCCAGGTACTTCACGTTGCGCACGTGCATCGCGCCGATGCGGTTCATTTCGCCGAAGTGGCGGATAATGGCGGGAATGTCATTGTCCGGATTGCTCCCAAGGCTGCCGGTGCACAGGCACAGGGTGTTGGCGGGGCTGTCGTGCAGCTTCACCATCTTGTCAAAATCGTCCTGGCTGTGGGTGATCCGCGGCAGGCCGAAGATGGGCCAGGCGGGGTCGTCCGGGTGGCACGCCATGCGGACGCCCACCTCTTCGCACACTGGGATCACCGCGTCCAGGAAATACTTGAAGTTCTTCCGCAGGTCGTCCGGCCCGATGTTCTCGTACTGCTTCAGCGTCGTCTCCAGCAGCGCCAGGCGCTCCGGCTCCCATCCGGGCAGGGTGAAGCCCTTGCTGTCCTCCGCGGTTTTCCGCACAATCTCCAGCGGCCCCATTTCACCCAGGTCCTTCTCGTCGAAGTACAGGCTGTTGCTCCCGTCCTCCGGAATCACCCGCGCCAGGTCCGTCCGCAGCCAGTCGAACACCGGCATGAAGTTGTACACGATCACCTTCACGCCGTGCTTCGCCAGCATCCGGATCGTGCTGATGTAATTGGCGATGTATTCCTCCCGGCTGGGCAGGCCCATCTTGATGTCCTCGTGGACGTTGACGGACTCGATGACCTCGATCTCCAGCCCGGCGTCGTTCACTTCCTTTTTGAGCGCCGCGAATTCCTCCTCGGGCCAGTCCACGCCCGCGGGCTTATCCAGCAGGCCCATCAGGCCCGTCATACCGGGAATCTGTTTCACGTATTTCAGCGGAATCGGGTCGATCGCGCTGCCGTACCAGCGGAAAGTCATTTTCATAATCGTGTCCTCCTTTTAGTTCTGATATCAGTATACCACAAAACCGTACACATCGTTCACACCCAGCGCCGCGCGGATCGTCAGCACACCGTCCGCCCACTCATACGGCCAGTCCTCGGCATGCACCGCGCTTTCCTCCCGGATCTTTTCCGTTTCCGCCGGGGTCAGCGTTTCCGGCGAGCCCATGGCTTCCCAGATCCGGAGGGGATTCCCGTGCGTTTCATCGATCCGTTTCACCGTCACCGACGCCGGTTTCTCCGGCATCTCGATCCGGATCACCGCTTCCTCCGCGGGCAGGTCCAGGTTCTTCATCTTCTGCCGGAACAGCACAACGTGCGTTTCCCGCCCGTCCGTAAAGGCCGCCGCCCCGATCTCCCCGTCCGGCGCTTCCCCGCCCAGGTCGATCCGGGTATCCGGCGCGTCCGCCAGCAGCTTCATCGCGTAGTATACCGGCTTGGGGATCCCGTGCTGGCTCAGCATGCCGAACCCGCCGTGGAATTCCTGCGGGAAGGGATGCAACTCCTCAAACACGTCGCTGAAGCACCAGATGGAGGATCCGCTGACATCCTCCGCCACCGCCAGCGCCATTTTCACGTCGTACGCCGCCACCTTCCGCGTGTCGTTGGTATAGGCGGAGAAGATGGCGTTTTCGTTCCATTCCGTGTAGAACAGCGGCTTCCCGCCCGCCTGTTCCCGCGCCCGCGCGGCGTTTTTCCGGAACAGGTCGTCCGGCAGCTCCTGCGTTTCCGATTTGTCCGGCGTCACCGCGCGGTATCCGGCCAGGAAGGTCTTCTCCGGCGTATGCTTCAGCGCCTCCGCCGCGGCCCGCAGGTGCGCCTGCCAGGCTTCAAACCCGCCGGTCTGCCCTTCCTCGCCGCCCTGGTCCTCCACCCCGCCGAGGGGATCGCCCGCGTACTGGTGGGTCGATACGAAATCCACCGGAACGCCGTTCCCGGCGCAGTAGGCCAGGAAACTGCTGATCCATTTGCTCCCGCTGGAGGAAGGCCCGCCCACGCGGATCTCCGGATCGATATCCTTGATTGCCCGGGCGGTCTCCGCGTAGAACCGGAAGTACTCTTCCCGGCTCCCGTTCCAGAAGATATAGGGCAGGTCCGGCTCGTTCCATACCTCGAAATACAAGCCGCGGACTTCCTCTTCGCCGTACCGTTTCCGCAGGAACCGGATAAATGCCTGTATATATTCCCGCCAGGCCGCGTAATCCGCCGGCGGCACGATGTTCGGCCGGTAGAAGAATCCGCCCTTCAGCGGCCTTCCCTCCTCCTTCAGCGCTAGCTTCTCCGGCATGAACGACAGCTCCACGAAGGGCTTCATCCCCGCCGCCAGCACGTTGTCGTATGCCAGCGCGCAGGCGTTGAAGTTGTATTCCGTGAACTGCTCCGCGCCTTCGATGTCCATCTGCATGGACAGGTCGTTGCACGTCCGCATGTCGTCGCAGAAAATCCCGTGGAAGCGCACACGCCCGATTCCCAGCGTGTCGTGGATGAATTTCAGCTGCTCCGTGTAGTCCGTCCGCAGCGCCAGCAGCGCGTGCCCGGACCCGACGCAGAACTGCCAGTGTTTTTTATGCGGGAAACGCTTTGCGTCCCTTCTGATCCGGAATTCCATATAACCCTCCTATCTGAGCATTTCCTTCAGTCTGCCGTAGTATTCCGCCTCTTCCTCCGGGCCGTATTTTCCGGCCAGGAACAGCGGGAGGATTGTCTCGCTGAACCGTTTCCAGGAAGCGGCCTCGCTGCCGGGCATGATGGGATAGAACAGGGCGCCGGCTTCATGCGCTGAAACGCCGTCGCTGTCGGTATCCCCGATCATCAGCGCCTTCACGCCCTTTCCGCACCGGGCCATGGCCTTCTGCAGCTGCGCCGTCTTGCTCCCGTCCTCCTGGCTCATCAGATAGTCCACGAACGGGGTCAGCCCGCCGGCCGCCCAGTCTTTTTCCAGGCCAGCCTTCGCCGCTGAAGATACCACAGCAACCGCCGCCGTTCTGTGCGCCTCCTCCAGCGCATCCCGAACGCCGGGATAGGGCATCAGCCCCTCGCAGGCTCTACTGAACAGCTCATCTGCCCGGTCAGACCAGGCGAGCACCTTTTCCAGTTCCGCCGAAGGATGGGATGTCAGCCATTTTTTCAGTGTAGCCGGAGAATACTTGCTTTCCCCGGCGATATAGGCGTGCAGATCTGTCAGATCTGGCAGCTGTGCCTCCGGGCATACCTTTTCCAGCCGTTCAAAGGCCTCCAGCAGTCCCGGGAAGCGGTTAATTCCCCTCAGGGATGAAAACAGATTCACCGTCTTTTCAATTTCCGTAAACTTTCCAGCCGTTTCCCGCTCCATGGGCCAAACCTCCAAGGCCGCGGGAATAAATGCATCCAGGTGCTTGATATTCATGCTGTCAAAAGCAGTACCGTCGGAATCAACACCGATCAGAAATTGGGATGGCAGCATTGGAATCCCTCCTTTTGTTTATCTGAAGCTACTTTACCGGAATTATCCGGATCGGTGTTAGAAAAAAATCCGCTAAAATAGAAAAAATAGCGCTGACGAAACGCGTCGCGCCTGAAATAGGGCCGAAATATTATATGGTGTACCGGCGACGGAATGCCGTGGGGGTCTCCCCGAATTCCTTTTTAAACAGCTTCACAAAATAATTGGGGTCCATAATCCCCACAGCCATGCTGATATTCCCCACGCTCGCGCTGCCATTCATCAGCAGATTAGCGGCTTTTTTCATTCGCAGCTGCGTCAGCCAGGCATTGGGGGTCTTTCCCGTTTCTTTCTTAAAGGAAGCGATCAGGTGATCCGCGGTTACTCCGAACTCGGCGGAAAGGTTTTCGATACTGATTTCATTCCTGTATTCATGCTCAAAATGGTAAAGGGTGTTTTGCACCAGCGCACTGTACCGGTGCTCGCGGGCTTCCCGGATCGCCTGGCAGATCTGCCGCACCAGCTGTTCCTTGGCCAGCAGAATCGTCTGTTCCGTCGGCGCGGCAGCAACCTCTCGATCATTCTGGGAGGTGATCTGGTCGATTACCAAGGCCGGCAGCCCGGACTCCATGGCCGCATGGCGCACCGTTGTACGGAAAATGGCAGCCCCGATCCGCTCCCGTTCAATAGTCGGCGCCAGCTTTTTCAGATAGGATACGTCCTGCTCCACAAGATGCAGCTGATGGATCGCGGAGCGGGCATCCCCCTGTTTGATATATTCGATCATCTGCCGTTCCGTGGCATAGCGCCGCTCAATCAGGGTATTGTGGTTTGCGCGCACGGCCAGTTCCCCTATTTCCGCCGCCGCGGTGCCGGCATGATTGGAAATTCGACGCATCAGCTTATCCGGTTCCCGGGGATAAATCGCGTGGATCAGGGAAGTCACCAGATTCTGGGCCTGCCGCTCGCTCATGGACGGGTAGGCGCTGCAATAGGCCAGCACCTGGCTTTCCGATAGCTCCGTCAGCCCGTACTGCCGAATTACGGCGGAAGCGCCGACCACCGTCAGATGTTCCGGACAGAAGGGCCCCAGAACATAGGGAATCCCCCGGACGGAAAACAGAATAAAATGGAGCAAAAACACGTCGCTGATCACAAAAAACAATCCGTCATTCAGGGTATCGCAGGCAATATTCAGGATCTTTTCATCCAGATAATACTGGATGCGATGCAGCCGATGCCGCTGGCAGAAGGCGTCCACCTGCGGGCGGTGGCGCAGCTCTGTCAGATGAATCTGGTACATGCGGGTGACCAGACCTGAGGCAGTCTGAAGCCGAAGATCAAAGTCGGCCTGCGCGAAAGCGGTTTCGTTCTCCATCCTGATTCCTCCGTTACTTTTCGTCACAGAAACCCTCTGCTTATATTTTACTTTCTTTTTTGCCCGATTTCAATGTACAGGCAGAAGATTTTTTGCTATTTCCTTCGATTTTTTTCTAACGGCAGCTGCCTGATCCCTGCTATTCTGTCCATAGAAATCCCAGATAAGGGGAGGTGCGCGAATGATCCGGCAGGAAATCACAGACGGCTGGAGTTTTACCTGGTTCCCGGACAGCCAAATTGAAAACTTCTCCCCGGAAGCCGTCCGCACGGCGGAAAGCGTGCCTGTCTCTCTTCCCCACACCTTTGCGGAGAACGGGGTTTCCCGGCGGGGCATCGGGGCCTACCGCCGCCTGGTGCAGACTGATCCGCAGTGGAAGACGCTGTTCATTTCCTTCGAAGCAGTCGACCAGTGCTGCCGTGTCCTGATCGACGGTCAGGAAGCCGGCGCTCATCAGGGCGGATATTCCCGTTTTGCTGTGCTGGTGCCGGAGACCGCCATCCGGGCGGGGCAGTTCGAGCTCCTGGTGCTGGCGGACAACCGGCTGAACGAGCATGTCAGTCCCCATTTCGGAGATTTCACGGTTTTCGGCGGCATTCCCCGCCCGGTCAGCCTCCTGATCTGTGAAGAAAACCATTTTGATTATCTGTATTACGGCACGGAAGGGCTGATTCTCCGGACCGCGGTGGATGAGTCCGGAAACGGCATCCTCGCCGCAGAGCCTCACACCGTGCACTCCCGCCCCGCCGTCCTGTCCGTCAAGGTGCTGGATTCCCGCGGGCAGGTTGCCGCCTCCGGCGAAGGGGATGCAGATGAGCCCCTGAGGCTGGTCCTGCCGGCAGTCCATCTCTGGGACGGCCGCACGGCTCCGGTTCTGTTCACCGTGGAGGCGAAACTCCTGGTTGAAGGCCGCACTGCCGATACGGTTCACCTGCAGACCGGCTTCCGAAAGGTGGAAGCGGATGGCAGCGGTCTTCGGCTGAACGGCCAAAAATACTTCCTCCGGGGCGTTGCCCGGCATCAGGACCGGGCAGAAGCCCTGACCGCCGTCTCAGAGGACCAGATTGCCGGAGATTTCGACCTCATCGATGAAATCGGCGCCAATGCGGTACGCCTTAGCCACTATCAGCATTCCCAGACCGCCTATCGGGAGTGCGATCGCCGGGGCCTTCTCTGCTGGGCTGAAATTCCCATGCTGAAGATGACGGAGGATCCCGCCCTGCAGGAAAACGCCCGGCAGCAGCTGACGGAGCTGATCCTTCAGAACATCCACCACCCTTCGATTTACTGCTGGGGCATTCAGAACGAAATCGCAATGTTCCGGGACGCGCCCTTTATGCATGAAGCCTGCCGGGAGCTGCACGCTCTGGCAAAGAGCCTGGATCCCGGGCGGCTGACAGCCTGCGCCAACCTGTATCCCGTTCCGCCGGAAAGCAAGCTTAACGCCATCACAGACCTGGTGGGTTATAACTACTACTTTGGCTGGTACTACGGAAGTTTCGCCGATTACGGCAAATATCTGGATCTATTCCACAGAGTCAGGCCGGACGTACCGCTGGGAATCACGGAATACGGAGCCGACGCTAACCTTACCCTGCACAGCGTCTCACCCAAGGTGAAGGATTATTCGGAGGAATACCAGGCGCTGTATCACGAGTCGGTTTACCCCTATCTGGAGGAGCGGGACTGGCTTTGGGGTTCCTTTGTCTGGAACATGTTTGACTTCTCCAGCGAGCGCCGCAATGAGGGCGGCATCCGGGGCATCAACAGCAAGGGACTGGTCACCTGGGACCGGAAAACCCGCAAGGACGCCTTTTATTATTACAAGGCCAGGTGGACGAAAACCCCCTTTCTCCATCTCTGCGGCCGGCGTTACGAATTGCGGGCGGCGGATACCGCCGACGTGAAAGTGTACACCAACTGTCCTGCCGCCGCCCTGTCGGTGAACGGGCGGGACATGGGCACGGCAGAGAACGACGGCAGCGGCGTGATTCTCTTCCGTGAGGTTCCCCTTTCGGAGAAAACCAGCCGGATCACTGTTCGCTGCGGCACCTCGGAAGACAGCATGATCCTCCGGTGGGTGAAGCAGGAACCGGAAAGCTATCGCCTTCCGGACACCGGGGAAGGCAATGTGACGAACTGGTTCTTCCAGAGTGAGATGAAAGACGACTGCTACTCCATTCTGGATTCAGCCCAGACGCTGCTGGATTCCAGGGCGGCCAGCCAGGTGCTGCGGGAAGCGCTTCCGAAACTGTATGAAGCGCTGACCGGCAACATGGGCATTCCTCTGGGTCTGACCATGAAAAGCATCATAAGCCGGGATATCAGGGATCCGGAGCAGATCGCAAGGATCAATCAGGCACTACAGGAGATTCGCAAGGACGGATCAGAAGGCAGGAGGGAATGAAAATGGCGACAAACCAAGAAGTGTTGCTGGAGGTCCATGACATGGTCAAAACCTTTGGCGTTACCGTGGCCCTGAACCATGTTGATTTCGTGGTCAAGCGCGGAGAAATCCGCGGGCTGATCGGCGAAAACGGCAGCGGCAAGTCAACGGTGTCCTCCATCATCAGCGGCATTCAGAAGCCCACCAGCGGCACCATGACCTACAAGGGCAAGCCCTGGGCGCCCGCTTCCACCCTGGAGGCGCAGGACAACGGCATCTGCATGATCGTGCAGGAAGCCGGCACCATTCCCGGCATTCCTGTGGCGGACAACATCTTCCTCGGCCATGAAAAAATGTTCTCCCGCGGTCCCCTCGTCAACCATCCGAAGATGGTCCGGGAAGCCCAGAAGCTGCTGGACAGCCTGGGAATCGAGCTGGACGCCTCCGAGCGCACGGATCGCCTGAGCATGCAGCAGTGCAAGCTGGTGGAAATCGCTAAGGGTATGTACTGGGATCCGGAAATCTTCATTGTGGACGAGACCACCACCGCCCTGAGCCAGTCCGGACGCATGCTGCTCTATAAAATCATGCATGAAATCACCGCCCGGGGCAAGGCCGTGCTCTTCATCAGCCATGACCTGGAAGAGCTGATCGAGCAGTGCGATGCTGTGACGGTTCTGCGGGACGGCAAGATCATCGGATCCCTGGACAAGGATGAGTTTGATCCCGATGTCATGAAAAAGATGATGGTTGGCCGCGAGGTCAAGGGGGATTATTTCCGGAACGATTATGATCCCTATTCCGACGAGGTGGTTCTGAAGGCGGACTGCATCACCACCCGCCGCGACCTGATGTGCTTTGATCTGGAGCTCCACAAGGGAGAAATCCTGGGCATCGGCGGATTGTCCGAATGCGGCATGCACACTGTCGGTAAAGCGCTCTTTGGCGCGGAAAAAATTCTGGACGGCCAGGTCACCGTCGGCCCGGACAGGGTGGTCGTAAAGGATCCGGAAACCGCCATCCGGAACAGCATCGGCTATACCAGCAAGGACCGCGACCATGAATCCCTGGGCCTTTCCGGCTCCATCCGGGACAACATTGCCTCCACCGGCTATTATGTCAACCGTCTCTTCGGGCCTATCATCTCCTTCCGCAAGGAAAAGAACTATGTGGCCAAGGAAATCTCGGATCTGTCCCTGAAATGCGCCTCCCAGTATCATGGTGTAAATACCCTCTCCGGCGGCAACAAGCAGAAAGTGGTCTTCGGAAAGTGGATCGGCGCGGATTCCCGCATCCTGATCCTGGACTGCCCCACCCGCGGTATTGACATCGGCGTCAAGGCAGCCATGTATCAGCTGATATATCAGTTCAAGAAGGAAGGGCGGTCCATCCTTCTGATCAGCGAGGAGCTGCAGGAACTGATCGGTATGAGTGACCGGATCCTGATCATGAAGGATGGTCAGGTGACCAGGGAAGTCCTGAGGACCGAGAACCCCACTGAAAACGACCTGATTGAGTACATGATCTAAGGAGGTTGATAACGATGAAAGCTACATTCGCCCGGATCATGGAAAACCGCTGGTTCAGCCGGATGCTGTCCCCGATGTTCCTGCTGCTGCTGGCGCTGCTCTTCTCGCTGCTGACCGGCGGCCGCTTCAGCAATCCCCGCAATCTGCGTATGGTGCTGGAACAGGCGCTGGTGGTGGCCACCGTGGCCACCGGCGCAGTCTTTATCTTTGCCACCGGCAACGTCAATATCTCCATGGGCGCGGCCACAGCGCTGATCGCCACCCTGGCCGCCCAGGCTTACCTGGCCTCAAATTCCCTGGCGGTCATGTTCCTGGTGGCGCTGGCTGCCGGCGCCTTCACACTTGCGGTCACCGCCCTGCTGAGCACTGCTCTGCACGTGCGCGTGCTGTACATCACCGTCGTCATGATGACGCTGTTGTCCTCCCTGCAGAAGGGCATCCTCGGATCATCCACCATTCAGATTCCCTATGAGTTCACTTCCGCCCTGAAGAATGCCAACGTTCCGCTGTACATCTTCCTGGGCTTCCTGGTGTTCTGCATTATTCTCTTCCACTTCACCGGGTTCGGCCGGAAGCTTCGCTACATCGGCATCAACGATGTCTGTGCGGAACTCACCGGCTTCAAAAAGAGCCGTTACCTGTTCCTGGCTTTCGTGGTAGCCGGGATCGGCGTCGGCCTCGGCGCGGTCATGACCATCATCCGCAATGGCTCCATCACCACCGACACTGCGGCCTCCCTGAACATGGACTGCATGCTCGCCATCGTTCTGGGCGGCATGAGCGCCTTCGGTGGCAGCCGCTCCTATGTGCACAGCGCCATCATCGGCGCCGTCACCGTCACCGTGCTGAACAACGGTCTGCTGATGATCGGCGTCTCCAGCATGATCCTTCAGGCGATCCGCGGCGTCATCTTCATCATTCTGTTGGTGCTCAGCCAGAAGCGGCCCAAGGGGCTGCCCTCCCAGGAAGGTTAACCCCGGAAAGAATCCAAAGGAATGTTCCCCGGCTCTGCCGGGAGCAGACATAAAAAGAAATGGAGGAATTACTTTTATGAAAACGCGCAAAATCGTATCCCTCGTCCTGGCCCTCGTGATGCTCCTCGCGATCGCTGTTCCCGCTGGCGCCGAAGGCTTCCGCAAGGTGAAGGTTGCCTACGCCACCAATGCTACGGATGAAACCTTCGTCGGCCGCAAAAAAGGTCTGGAAGAACTGGTCGGCCCCACACTGAACATGGAGTTTATGTATTCCGAAGCGCTGAGTGACGCGGGCGCCCTGACAACCTTTATCGAGAACGCGTTTGCCAGCGGCTGCGAAGGCGTATTTGTGGATCTGGCCAACGCCATGGACCAGGGCGCCGCGGTCGCCAACGACCTGGGCATGTGGTATGTGGGCGTGTCCTCTGCGGACTCCGCCGTCAACTATGATCTACCCTACTATGTATCCGTCGTGGGGGCTTCCGCACAGGGTTACGGAACATCCTACGCCACCGCCATTGAATCCGTCCTGAGCGACGGCGAAGAGCACAGCATCCTGATCCTCTCCGGCGCTGCCGCTTATGGCGCCACCTCCTTCATTGAAGGCACCGCCGGCAGTCTCCGCGCCCTGCAGGAAATCTACGGCCTGACCTACACCAGGGATATTAACGAACTGGCCACCAGCAGCACTTCCGTGGATGCGGAAAACGACAAGGGGGTCAAGATCACCGTGGTTCCCGGTATGGGTCCCGACCTGACCAACACCGTTTCCCCCATGCTGCAGTCCGGCGAATATGACGTGGTTGTCGGCACCACAACCATTTACGGTTCCCTGAGCGTGGCTGTGGATGAAGTGGAAAAGGCCACCGGCAAAAACATCTTCTTCATCTCCCGTGACGTGCTGTCCGATACCATCGGCAACGCTTTCCACACCAACGATTCCACCGGTCACCCCGTCATGGACGCCGTCGTGACCCAGGCCACCTTTGAAACTGTGTCCGGCATGATTCTGCTGCGCAACGCCATCGACGGCTATGCCGACAACATGCGGGCGGGCGGCCGCTGCTCCCGGGTTCCCGGTTCCGCTCCTCTGGTTGTAGTTTCTGCCGAACAGTTTGACATCCTGTCCGCGGAAGGCATCCCCTTCGCCTTCTGCACTGCGGAAGACATCCTGGCCCTGACCGGCCCCGATGCCACCTGGGAAGCCATTGACGCCTTCGGTGCCTCCCTCACCACGGAAGCTGTCATCGAGAAGTTCAACAAGTAAGCCGTACCTCTCCGGAATTCACATAAAATGAACTTTGCCTTGCGGGCAAAGCACAGGGAAGGAAGATATTGATGACTCAGTCCAATAAGTTCTTGCGCTTTCTGAAACAGGTGGCGATAGCTCTGGCTTTGCCCGCAATCATGTTTATCCTCATGGAGCTGCTGATCTATGCGACCCAGGGCAAGCATCTGTTCAATTCCGTCCTGGATATCCGCAATCTGATCCGCGGTTCCGGAAATGCGGCCGCCATTGCCTTCGCGCTTTCCATGAACCTGACCAGCGGCCGTATGGACCTCTCTCTCGGTGCGCAGCGTGCGGCCGGCACCATCATCGGCGGCCTCATCGCCCAGGCCCTGGGGCTCACCGGCATCTGGTATCTGGTGTTCGCCGTCCTCTGCGGCATCGCCTTCGGCGCCCTGGTCGGCGTCGCCTTCGTCACCCTGCGGGTGCCTCCCATGGTGCTTGGCATCGGTATGGCCTGCATTCTGGAATGCGTGGGCTTTGCCGCTTCCAACGGCATCGGTCTGAAGATTGTCGGCCGGGCCGGCACGGAGATCCTGTCGGATGCTTCTTTCACCATTGTGGTTGTGATCATCATGGCGGTCTTCATGCTCTTCCTGATGACCTACACCCGTTTCAGTTATAACTTCCGCGCTGTCCGCGGAAGCCAGCAGATAGCACGCAACAGCGGTATCAATGTTTTCGTGAACGTCGCCATCTGCTACACCGTGGCCGGCGCCCTGGTGGCCGTTTCCGGTCTGCTGGACAGCGCCTTTGCAGGCTCCATGAACGCCTCCATGGGTCTGACCAGCAACGGTTCCGTCATGGCCAACATGTTCGCCATGATGATCGGCTGCGCCTTCCTGTCCCGGTATATCAACCAGGCGGTCGGCATCATTTCCGCCGCGGTGGCGCTCCGGATCTTCGGCATGGGGCTGACGGCCTTCAATGTCTCCGATGCCGTGTCCAGCTGTATCAACATGGCGCTGTTCATCGCCTTCCTGGTCTGGCAGGCGAACAGCCATGTCCTGAAGCAGCGCAAGTATGACCGTGAGCGGATCGCCCAGGCCCAGGAAATGAAAAAAGCCCGGGCTGCCGCGGTCTGACCGGGCTTCAAACTGAACATCCCTGCATTATCACCGATCGGGATTCGCCCCAGAAGCAGACGAATCCCGATCTCTTGTATCGGAGTGGAATGACATGACGACTACGCTGGACACATTCGTCAGGAGGCATGATTTTTTGGTCTGCGTCGATTCTGATGGCTGTGCCATTGACAACCTGACAGCCAAGCACAGGCTCTGTTTTGCTCCCTGCCTGATCCGGGAGTGGCGCCTGGAGGCCTGGTCGGACCGGGTGACTGCCCTGTGGGAGCGGATTAACCTGAACAGCCTGACCCGCGGGATTCACCGGTACCGCGCTCTGGCCCTGGCCCTGGAGGAGATTCACCGGGATCTGACACCCGTGGAGGATCTGCCTGTGCTGATCCGTTGGGTGTCGTATACGGAGGATTTTTCGGAAGCCAGTCTGGAAAGGGAAATTCAGAGAACGGCCTCGCCGCTGCTGAAAAAGGCGCGCCGCTGGTCCGCGGCTGCCAACCAGGCCATCGAGGCGCTTTCCTGGGAGCAAAAGCAGGTATTTCCGGGAGTCCGGGAGGCGCTGACGGAAACAGCCGCTGCAGCTGATATCGCCGTCATTTCCAGTGCAAACCGGGAGGCGGTCCTGCAGGAATGGGAGCATGGCGGCTTGGCTTCCCTGGCCGATGGTTTCCTGTGCCAGGAAGCCGGAAAGAAAACGCGCCTGATCGCCGGCCTGTGCCGAAAAGGCTACCCCGAGGGTCATATTCTGGTGATCGGCGACGCTCCCAGCGACCGCGCCGGTGCGGAGCTGAACGGCGTGCCTTTTTTTCCGGTTCTTGTGGGCCGGGAACCAGAAAGCTGGGCTCATTTCCCCTATGTGCTCAGAATGTTTCTGAATGGCAGCTACCAGGCGGAGCAGGCCCGACTGTCTGAAGAATTTATGCAGAATCTTTCAGGAGGACAAGTCCCATGATCAATTTGAAAGCCAAACCCTTCTGCCTCACGGAAGAACAGATTGCCTGGGTGCAGGATACCCTGTGCGGCATGACCCTGGAGGAAAAAATCGGCCAGCTGTTTGTCATGATGACCTATCTGCCCGGCGTCCATGAGGATAAAATCCGGGAGGAGGTCAGTGCCTGGCATCAGGGCGGTCTCCGCTGGCAGCGGAAAAATTCCGCGGAAGCCTGGCAGCAAAATCGCCTGTACCAGCAATACAGCCGCATCCCGCTGCTCATCGCTGGTAACTGTGACACCGGCGGCGCCGAATGTGTTCCGGACGGCACCTATGTGGCCACAGCTGCTCAGGCAACCGCTGGTCGGGATCCGGAAACCGCCTACCGCATCGGTCTCACCAGCGCCCGGGAAGCCGGCAGCATCGGCGTCAACTGGCTTTTTAACCCGGTCTGCGACCTGTATATGAACTGGCGCAATACCATCGTCAACACGCGCAGCTACGGCGCGGATCCGGACCGGGTTCTGGAAATGACGCGGGCATATATCCGCGGCGTACGGGATTCCGGCTTCCCCATTGCCTGCACCGCCAAGCATTTTCCCGGCGATGGCACCGAGGAACGGGACCAGCATCTGGTGATGGGCTGCAACGATCTGTCCTGCGAGGAGTGGTATGCTACCTTCGGCAAGGTTTATCAGACCCTGATCGACGACGGAATTGAAAGCGTGATGGTGGGCCATATCGCCCAGCGAGCCCTGAGCAAAAAGCTGAATCCGGCCCTGCGGGATCAGGATATCCTGCCCGCCACCCTGTCCCCCGAGCTGCTGCAGGGCGTCCTGCGCGGCGAGATGGGCTTTAACGGCGTGATCATCACAGACGCCACCCAGATGATCGGCTTCAATGCCGTCATGCCCCGCCGTAAAGCCATTCCCGCCGCCATTGCCGCCGGGTGCGACATGATTCTCTTCGCTAATGATGCTGAGGAGGATCTTACCTATATGCGGGAAGGGATTGAAAACGGCACCATCACGCCCGAGCGTCTGGAGGAAGCCCTTACCCGAATTCTGGCGCTGAAGGCCAGACTGGGCCTGAAAAAGGAGACTTACGTCTTCCCGGATGCTTCCCTGCGGGAAAAATGGATCGGCTGTCCGGAGCATGTCTCCTTCCGGAAAGAAGCCGCGGAAAAATGTCTCACCCTGGTCAAAGACACCCAGCACCTGCTGCCCCTGGATCCTGCCGGTAAACGCGCGTATCTGGTGTACGTGCATACCATTCCCAACAGCAAGGCCTACAGCGGCGACCCCACCCTGGACGTGCTGAAGGAGGAGTTGGAAAGCGCCGGCTTCTCTGTGGATATCGCCCCCACCTTTTATGATCTGGAAGCCCGAAACGGCGTCTCTTTCCGCAACCTGATCACCTGCATGGACAAGGGGCCCCGGGAGGAATTCAAAAGGAAATATGACGTGGTTTTCCTGGTGATGAACTTTTCCGGCTATGCCCAGACCAACGAGGTCCGGGTCACCTGGAGCTATGATCATTCCAGCGACCAGCCCTGGTATCTCAGCGAGGTGCCTACCGTGACCGTCAGTCTGAATTATACCAACCACCTGATCGATGTCCCTCAGGCGAAGACCTTCATCAATGCCTATGGCAGCAAGCGGGAAAACATCCATGCCCTGGTGGAGCGCGTCACGGGCAGAGCTCCTTTCACAGGAACGCCGGAGGAAACCGTCTTCTGCGGCCGCTGGGAAACACGTCTGTAAACCTTCCTCGTTTCTCCCCAGCGCTTCCATGCACCATTCAGGAGGATCCAGCCATGGATATCGTATTTCTTCCACTGACCCGACAGTCCCCCACAAACGCCACTGGCAGTTTTGCGTCGGTTCCGGCCATGCCCTGCGGGCACTGCGCACCGACTACGTGAAGCAGCTCCGCTTCATCCATGACACCCTGGATATCGAGCGGGTACGTTTTCACGGCATCTTCTGCGACGACATGCCTACCTGCAATGATCTTTCCGTGCAGATGTCCGTCCCCGGGGCGGAACAGTTTACAGAATACAACTTCAACGCCTGCGCCCTGGCCTATGACAATGTCCTGGAGGCGGGCATGAAGCCCTTTGTGGAGCTGTCCTTCATGCCGGAGCGGCTGGCCCTGAAGGAGGAAAACCGTCCCATGAAAGACGGCTTTTTCTACAAGCCCAACATTGTCCCCCCCCCGCGGATTACGCCACCTGGCGGGAATACGTTCAGGCCTTTGTCCGCTTCCTGATCCGCCGCTACGGGCCTGAGGAGGTCCGCACCTAGTATTTCGAGGTCTGGAATGAGCCGGATCTTCCCTACGTCTTCTGGAACGGCACCCGGGATGAATACTTCCGTCTGTACGCGGAAACCGCCCGGGCCATCCGGGAGATCGATCCCGATATTCCCGATTCTGGAAGACTGATACTCATATTCATTGCGTCGTTCAATCCTTATGCGGTATTATGTACCGTAAAAGCCGTTCCAGTCAAAATAGTCATCCTCATCCGGATCCAAATCCAGCTCTGGTTTCTTCGATCCATCGTCTTCGCCCAATCCATACTTTTTCAAGTGCTCTTCCATTCCCTCACGGAAAAACAGCCAGCGGTTTCCATGGAAAAAAGCCAAGTCTGGATGATCAGGAGCAAAAACGCGAAGCGTCTTTACCCCAATGCTGAAATACTCAGCTGCTTCTGTGGTGGTGATGTAGCGTTTCTAACTGATCGGTACTTTCATTGACTACTCCTCCTCCATAGAATCGTAGTAGTAATCACTCTGTTGCCGAACAAAGTCAACAATAAACCTTATCCGGCTGGCACTGATCATTCTGCTAAGCCGATAAAGCCGGAACATACCCGCTTGATCAATAATATGATTTACTACTGAAAAAGCGCCGAACCCTTGTTTTTCAAAGGCCAGCGTTTTTTCATATAGCGTTGATTTTCATATTTTCGGCAAAATTTCACCAGTAGTAGTAAAACAGTAGTAATTTCCTTTTTACCTGCCGCGTTTTGCAGCGTTTTGCCGCGTTTTAGGGGCGTCCTGCCAACCCCTTAGTCACTGTTGCCGTGGCAGATAAATAAAATCCTGATCACTGTCTTGTCCTGCCTCCTGATGCCCGATAATGCCGCATTTTGCCGCATTTCCGGGGATGTCTAATCTGGTCATATTTTTCCGGGTGAATTTTCATACGCGGCAAATCGCGGCAAAACGGGGCAAATCGCGGCAGCCAAAAGTAGTAGAAAAGTAGTAAAACGCTGATTTTTTACTACTCTGGCTTCTTCTTTCTCTCAATCCTATCCGCAGATGGTACTGCTTCATTCAAGGCAGACAGTTTTCTTAAGCTGATAGATCTTTGCCCGTTCTTCTGGAGCTTCCCCGCATTATTCCACGGAGCTGCTCCCTTACCATTGTAGATTTCCTGAATGTTCCCGTCACAGTCCATCTTCATGACCAAGAGATAATCTGGTTCGCTGTAAATCGACACTCGGTCAGTCTGAGTAATCTTTATCTGAATCAATCGGCCATCTGCAGATTGTGCGTCATGCTTCTCACTGCTAGCTTCCAGCAATGAAAGGCCATACTTCTCTGCGGCATAAACTTCACCAATGCTTCCGACCAGATGGCCATCAGGGGTAAATCGTCGTCCAGGATACTTTTCTTCGAGCTCAGCTGTAATCCTGTACAGCTCTCTGATCTTCTCCTCGAGCATCTTCTAACAGCACCCTTTCTAAAAGATTGCCCTTGAAAATATACCATGGAACTGCCTCAACAGCAAATAAAAAAACCGGCTGGAGTGCCCCCAACCGGTCATTGTTCCCATTTGAATTATCCAGCCCTGAACTGATTCTTTGAAATCTTCACCTCGTCCGTCTTTCCGTTCAGCTTCTCCTGCTCTTTCCGGGCATTCTCCACGTCCTGCATCCGGCTCATCTCCTCAACCGCGTCCTCCAGCCCAAGGTGGGTGTAGGTGTTCATCGTCACGCTGATGTCCCTGTGGCCCATCAGGTACTGCAGCCTCTTCGGGTACATACCCGCCTTCGCCTGCAGACTGCAGTAGGTATGGCGGCATACGTGGGGCGTGATGTTCGGCATCTGTTCCCGGAAGATCTCGTTGTACCGGTGCACCATGTGGTTGAACCGGTGTTCCCAGTTCATGGCAA
>JAEEGH010013461.1_pt1 | contig 18134 bp, 13 predicted proteins | sample 9134181 | NCBI WGS metagenome assembly JAEEGH01 (sample SAMN16246544, study PRJNA631951) | gut metagenome | biome: gut microbiome; feature: rumen; material: DP-attached | host: Bos | place: Iran: Karaj | collected 2018-10 | reverse complement strand
CTAACGCGTTAAGTGTGCCGCCTGGGGAGTACGGCCGCAAGGCTAAAACTCAAAGAAATTGACGGGGGCCCGCACAAGCAGAGGAGCATGTGGCTTAATTCGATGCAACGCGAAGAACCTTACCTGGATTTGACATGGAGCTGCACGGTCTATGAAAGTAGGCCTCCTTCGAGGGTGCTTCACAGGTGCTGCATGGCTGTCGTCAGTTCGTGCCGTGAGGTGTTTGGTTAAGTCCACCAACGAACGCAACCCCTTTGCGATGTTGCCAGCGGGTAGAGCCGGGAACTCGTCGCACACTGCCTGTTTACGCAGGAGGAAGGTGGGGATGACGTCAAGTCAGTATGGCCCTTACATCCAGGGCTGCACACGTGCTACAATGGCGCATACAGAGCGAAGCGAGACCGCGAGGTGGAGCGAACCGCACAGAGTGCGCCTCAGTTCGGATTGGGGTCTGCAACCCGACCCCATGAAGTCGGATTTGCTAGTAACGGCGTATCAGCTACGACGCCGTGAATGCGTTCCCGGGCCTTGTACACACCGCCCGTCACATCATGAAAGCCGTCTGCACCCGAAGTCCGGCATTTGTCGGCCTAAGGTGTGGGTGGTGATTGGGATGAAGTCGTAACAAGGTAACCGTTGGGGAACCAGCGGTTGGATCACCTCCTTTCTAAGGAGACAGCCCCTTCACTGGGGCGATGGTGAAACACACAGACGTGACACTGTTTTCTCAACTATCTGCATGGCGACAAAGAGCCGGGGCGCGATCCGAAGGGGCCGCGCCCCATGTCTTTTTTTGGTATAATACACCCATGGTCAACATGGAAGTAAATTTGGGCGGGCTGCGCCTGCAATCGCCCGTCGCCGTTGCAAGCGGCACATTCGGCTACGGCACGGAGTATGTCGGGGCGCTGGACTACTCAAAGCTCGGTGCCATCACCGCAAAGGGCATTCGTCTTGCGCCGTGGGATGGCAACCCAATGCCGCGCCACTGCGAGGTCTTCGGCGGCATGGTCAACGCCATCGGGCTTCAGGGCACTGGCGTGGAGCGCTTCATGAGCATCACTCTGCCCTACTACAGAAGCCTTGTAAAGGACGTCCCTCTCATTGCGAACATATGGGGCGGCGATGTCTCGGAATATGCCGAAGTCGCGCGCAGACTTGGCGGCGCCGTCGACGCCATTGAGATGAACGTCAGCTGTCCCAACGTCAAGGCGGGCGGTCATACTTTCGGCCAGGACCCTGCCGTTCTGGGCGAAGTGGTCTCTGCCGTGCGCAAGGCAACCAGACTGCCGCTTCTTGTGAAGCTCGCACCGAACGTGCCTTCGATCGCGCCATACGTCAGGGCTTGCGAAGACGCGGGTGCCGATGCGCTTTCCATGATAAACACGCTTCCTGCGATGGTGATAGACATCGAGAGCCGCAAACCGATTCTCGGCAACGTCACCGGCGGGCTTTCCGGACGGTGCGTACACCCTGTGGCGGTCAAGCTGGTTTACGACGCGCACCGCGTTACCAAGCTGCCCATTCTTGCGATGGGCGGGGTTTACACCGCGGCTGACGCAATAGAGCTCATGCTGGCGGGCGCGACGGCGGTCGCAGTGGGGACCGCGACGTTCTCGTCGCCTAGTACTGCCGCCGAAGTGTACGACGGAATGTCGGAATACTGCGAACGTCACGGGTTCCAGTCCGTTTCCGAACTTACAGGTGCGATTCATTCATGAGGTAAACAAATCCATAACACGCTGGCTCTCCGTAGACTAGGAAGAGGCCGGAACCGTGAAGTCCGCATAGACAGTTCCCGCAGGGAGGATCGGACCGCGGACGTTGGCCGAAATGAACAACGAGGAAAGGGTTAACAAAGACATGGGGCAGAAATCGCCTAAACCACATCAGCTCAAGATAATAGTTCTCCTGTTCGCCGCGCTGGCCGTTGTGTCGGCCAGGGGCGATTCACGAGGTTTCGTCAACGTCGCCGACTTCGTGGCGTCGGACCGCTCCGTCGATGTGCTAGATTCGTGCATAGCGTTTTGGTATGCGCCGAGCAAGGGGTTCCGACACACGGCCATCCGCTGCGAGACGGCGTTTTCCGCCTTCGTCACCAACATGCAGATCGGATTCCGCGGCGTCGAGGCCGTCAACACGGTGCTAGAGGTCGGCAAGGAGGGCGGCAAGGGCAGCATATGCGGCCTTCGAATGGACGAGCGACTGGTGCGGAAGGACGACAAAGCGTACCTCGGCTATCTTCGGAAGCAGCCGTAGGGGGAGACGATCCGGGGCGTCAGGTCCGATTTGGCATTGTGCGCGTGGTTTTGCTATAATGTAACGAACTGGAGTGAAGGGATAATGGCAGAGAAACTGAGCTTTGAGGCACCGCGCGGGATGCGCGACTTCTATCCTGAGGACATGGTGTGGCGGAACATGGTCTTCGACGCGTTCCGAGCGGCCGGCGACGCGGCGGGGTTTGTGCCATACGACGCATGCGTGGTCGAAAACTACGACTTGTTGGCCCGCAAGGCGGGTGAGGAGGTAGGAGAGCAGATATACCACTTCCTCGACAAGTCTGAACGGCGGCTGGCGCTGCGGGCCGAGATGACGCCCACGCTCGCCCGCATGGTGGCGCAGCGCCAGAAAGAGCTGCACTTTCCGCTGAAGTGGACTGCCATAGCGCAGTGCTTCCGCTACGAGCGCATGACAAAGGGGCGCAAGCGCGAGCACTATCAGTGGAACATGGACATCATTGGCGAGACTTCCGTGCTGGCCGAGGCCGAGGTCATCGGCGCGGCCGTGGATGCGCTCAGACGCATGGGCCTTACGACGGCGGACTTCAAGGTGCACGTCTCGTCCCGCCGTTTCCTCGGCGAGCTCCTAGAGAAGAGCGGCATTGCCGCCGACAAGCACGCCCAAGTATTCCTTGCGCTCGACAAGCGCGGCAAGATGCCCGATGCCGAGATCGCGGCGATGCTCCGCGACGGCGGGCTCACCGACGAAGAGACGGCTGCGGCGTTCCGCATCATGGAGACGAAGAGCTACGACGGCTGTCCGGAGCTTGTGGAGCTGTTCCATCTCGCCGAAATCGCCGGTTTTGCGGACGCGCTCATGTTCGACATAGGCGTAATCCGCGGCCTGAGCTACTACACGGGCGTGGTGTTCGAGTGCTTCGACACGGCTGGCGAGTTCCGCGCGATATTTGGTGGCGGCCGTTACGACAACCTCCTTACGACCATTGGCGGCGAGCCTACGTGTGCCGTTGGACTGGGCTTTGGCGACGTGGTGGTGACCGAACTGCTAAAGGCCAGGCTCGGCGACGCGGCCGTGAATGCGCGCAGGGGCGTTGCCGTCGGTTTTATGTTTCCTGAGCAGCGCGACGCCGCGCTTGCGCTTGCCGCTCGTCTTCGTGCCGACGGCGAGCGTGTGGATCTCGCGCTCCATAGCCAGAAACCGAAGAAGTTCTTTTCTGCCGCAGGCGCTTCCGGTGCGGCGAAGGCGGTGTTCCTGGGGCCGGATGACGTTGAGAAGGGCGTTGCGCGCATTAAGGACATGGAAACCCGTGAGGAGACCGACCTGTGCCTGCGGCCAGAGAGGTGAGAACCAGCCTTGAGGTCGGCTTTCCGGCCGAAGGCCCGCCGCTGCGCCTGCTGAGGCATCGCGGCAGGGTCTACAGGTCGATTGAGGCCGTCGAGGAGTTTCCCTACGAAGACGCGCAGTTCGACGCGGTACTCATGGATGGCGCGGCGGTGTCTCGCGCTACCGTGCGCGAGGCGCACAGAGTCCTGAGGCAGGCAGGTCGGCTGTTCTTTGTCGTGCCTGAGAAGACTGGCGCCCAGGCCGGCTACACTTTGCCCGACATCTACTCGGTTGTGCGAGACGGGTTCAACATCGTCTCGATGGAGCGTCCCGCGTGGTGGTTTTTCCGTCGCACGGGCCGCACGTTGTCAATCGTTGCGGAGAAAAAGGCCTCCTGGAAGGCCTACAGAGGTTTGTCAAAGGAGGGCGGCTTCCGGCTTTCGCCGTTCCGCAGTCACACATGACGCTTGCAGCATCCATTCTGTTCGCAGCCACGATGACGCTTCAGGAGGCGATCGTCACGTTGCTCAACTCCCCGTCTTCCACGAGCGTCGCGCGCTACAACGAGGCAGTGTCCATCGTCAAGCGCGATGCCGACGCCGGCAAGCCGCTCCAGCAGTACGTGCTCGGTGTGACGACCAAGGACAAGGCCCTTGCGAAGAAGTACGTTGAGGCCTCTCGCGAGAAGATACGCCAGCTCGCGACCGGGCGCAACAATGCGCTCGCATGGTATCTGCTCTCGCTCGAGACGAACGACCTGCAGCTGCTTGGCAAGGCCGCATCGGGAGGGAATGTCCAGGCGCTCAACGCATACGGCACGATACTGATACAGGGAGCGTTCGACAGGAACGTCTCGTCGAACGTCCTGGAAGGGGCCCTCTCGAAGGGCTACGAATGCTTTCGCAAGGCAGCCGCGCTCAAGGACCCCAATGGCTACATAAACCTCGGCACCTGCTACATGCGCGGCTTCGGCTGCGATATAAACCTGAAGCTTGCGCATGAATGCTTCAAGTCCGCGGCGGAAGCTGGGCATCCTGAGGGCATGGACTACTTGTCGGCCAATTACGAGCTGGGCCACGGTGTAAAGAAGAACGCCGCGAAGTCCCTGTTCTGGCGGATGAAGGCTAAGGCGCTGAGGGGCGATCCGGCGGCCGTGGAGTGGCTCAAGACCGGAAAAGGGGGGACGAAGTGAGGGTCCTCATGATAGGCGATGTTGTCGGCGGACCTGGACGGAGGATGCTGAGGCATCATCTTTCGGCGTTGCGCACTGAGAAGGGCCTCTCAGCCGTTGTGGTCAACGCCGAAAACTGCGCGGCCGGGTCCGGCATTACCGCCGCGCTCGCGAAGGAGATATTCGAGGCTGGGGCTGATGCGATAACGCTAGGGGACCATACTTGGGGTCAGAAGGAGTTCGCAGGCCAGATCGGCTCGATTGACAGGCTTGTGCGCCCGGCCAATTTCCCGCAGGAATGTCCGGGAGTCGGCTGGCGTGTCGTCACCATGCCGACTTGCAGGTTCGCAGTGCTGAATCTGCTTGGACGGGTGTTTATGAATCCTGCGGACTGCCCGTTCAAGGCCGCGGACCGCGCGCTTGCCGAGATGCCCAAGGACGTTCCGGTTCTTGTAGATTTCCATGCTGAGGCGACGAGCGAGAAGATTACCCTCGGGCACTATCTTGATGGGCGCGTTGCGGCCGTTGTCGGGACGCATACTCACGTACAGACCTCCGACACGATGATTTTGCCGAAGGGGACGGCCTATCTCTCTGACCTTGGCATGACCGGGCCCTACGTATCGTCCATTGGCCGCGATTTGAAGGCTGTGACGAGGCGGTTCGTGACAGGAATGCCGTCCCGATTCGAGGTCGCCGAGGGGCCTTGCACGCTTGAGGGCGCTATAATCGACGTCGATCCAGTCTCACGATTGGCGAGTTCAATCGAGCTTTTGCGCATACGTGAGTAGTTCGCAGCGGAGTGCACGTTTTTTTGGTATAATATCCGGCACTCAGGAGGGATGGCAGAGTGGTTGAATGCACCGGTCTTGAAAACCGGCGGGCCGCAAGGTCTCGGGGGTTCGAATCCCTCTCCCTCCGCCCAGGGCTCGCTACGGGCGGGGCAGCTCGCCCGACCCGCACTTCGCGGATACTACCCGACATGATTTTGACGCTCGTGCATGGCACTCGCCTGTTACCCTCTGTCGTCAAAATCACGTCGGTTCCTGCGAAGTGTCTCTCGTGCGACTCCCCGCCCTCCACTCGCCGTCAACAGAAAAGAGCACTGAAATCGGCTTAAAGGCCAAGAGATTGCCGGTACCTGCGATGGTCCCGCTCTTGTCCCTTGCATCCTTTATATCCCTGTTATCCCTTAAATCCCTTTGTCACCTGCCGTAGCTCAAACCCTACCAAGGAAACGCCGAAAACCTACGTTGGAAATTTTCGTTTCCTACGGAGGGAATTTCAACCGAAGCGCGACGTTTCTCAACTGACAAAAGAATTGTGCCAAAGGTTCGCCCAGATTCGTGTAGCGCCGAAGGCGCTTCGCGGCTGCTGGCGCATCCCTTCGGGACTCGGGCGTTGCCCTCGGCTACCTCGGCTTCGCCTCGCTTAGTGCCTTCCGTGGTCAAAACCAACAACCAACTACCAACAAACCAACTACCAATCACCAACTCAAAACTCAAAAACTCCCAACTTCCCTCCTCCTTCTTCGCGGCAGTTTTGGTATACTACGCGCCATGCTTGATTTGAAGAAACTAGGGGGCGAGTATGCGGCGCTGTCGTATCTCGTCACGTGCGCCAAGAGGGCGAGGGAGGTGCTGCGCAGGGCGATGGTGTCCGAGCAGACCTTCTCCGACGCCGCATGCCGCGCCGCGTTCCTCGCCCTGATGCACGAGAAGATCTCCGACGCCGCGCTCCTGCTCGCCGTCGCGAAGCGCGAAATCCCCGAAATCGAACCCGACGACGCGGCCGACGAGTTCCTCGGCCTCTCCGCCAACTCCGCCGCGCTCGAGCACGACGCCGTCGCCCTGTCGCAGACCTTCATAATGCGCGAGAACTCCGCCGCGCTGCGCCAGCTTCTCATGCGCGGCGTCTCGGGCGACCCGGAGTTCCTGCTCGAAAGCCAGCGCCGCGCAATCGAGGAGGCGCAGGCCAAAATCGCCGCGCTCCGCTCGAAGTTCAGCCTCAACCCCGCCTTCGACGTGCCGGAGTCCGCCGCGCACGAGCCGGTGGACGAGTCGCTCCTCCACGTCCCGGGCTTCGTGGACGCGCTGACGGACTACTCGATGCGCACGGCCCAGCGTCCGAACCGCACGCTTTCGTTCGCGGGCGCCCTTGCGATGCTCGCCCATCTCGCGGCCCGCAAGTTCGTCGGCCCCAACGACTCGCGCCCCAACATCTACCTCGTCGCGCTCGCTGACTCGGGCGTTGGCAAGGAGTGGCCGCGCAAGGTGAACCGCCGCGTGGCGCTCGCCGAGGGCGTCCAGTTCTCGGTTCAGGGCGACATATCGTCCGGACAGGGCCTTGAGGACGCTCTTCTGCGCACTCCGGCGCTTCTGATGCAGATGGACGAGTTCGACACGCTTCTCAACGTGATGAAGGACGAGAAGGCGAGCAAGGTCGCGACCGAGGCGATGTGGAAGGTGATGCTCTCGCTCTTCTCCAGCTCCGGCTCGACCTACACGACGCGCCTGAAGGCGGTTTCCGCGCGCGGCGGCGGAGGCGGCGAGGTTGTCTACAATCCGTCGCTTTCCATCTTCGCGACGGCGATTCCGGCGAAGTTCTACGCCTCGCTGTGCGAACGCGCCCTCGACAACGGATTCCTCGCGCGCTGCCTAGTCATGGAGGCGGGCGAGCGCGGCGAGTACAATCCCGACTCAGGCATGACGGGCGAGGAGCTTCCGGCGCCGCTTGCGCGGATGCTGCGCAACCTCTCGAACCTCGGGCGCCGCTCGTGCGACAACGTCGAGATCGACCCGCGCGACGTCACGACCGTCCAGCACGGCGAAGGCGCGGCGGACGAGATGCTGCGCGTCAACCGCGAGGCGGACGCGCTGTACAAGAAGGCGAAGCGCGAGCAGGACGGCATGGCGATGTCGGTGTGGAACCGCTCGCTCGAGCTTGTCGGCAAGCTTGCGCTCCTCTATGCGATAAGCGAAGGGGCCGAGGCGACGTACGGCTTCGCCATATCGCGCGAGGCGGTCGTGTGGGCGTGGAGGCTCGTGAAGTCGCTCCAGCTGCGCATGCTCGCAATGGTCGCCGACAACACGTCCGCGAACCCGATGGACGAAAAGCTCCAGAAGGCCCTCCGCTTCATCCGCAAGGCCGGAAGGAAGGGGATCGCAAGAGCGGTGCTCTTGAAAAAAGCACATCTGTCGTCCAGAGAGATAGACGAAGTCGAATCTACTCTGCTCGACCGCGACGAAATCACGGTTAGTGTGCTTCCTCGCAGCACTAACGGCAAGGTAGCAAAACTCTACATAGCAATAAAGTGATAGAAAGGGGAAAGACACTTTATGATGAGATGGCACGAACTTAGCGAAGTCGCCCAAGAGACCCAAAACGGCGAGGCGTTGACCTTCTGCGAAGCAGAGTTGAACAGATCGGATGAGTTCTGGGATGAGCTGGAGCAGGATTACTATTGCCCTTTTGAGAAAACGCGAGACGAGCGATCTGATGAGGAGAGGAAAGAGGATCGGGACGGGATAAAAGCACGTCTACTCAACTACATCGGGAAATTTTCCCGGGCTATTGAAGGCGAAATGCCTTTCGATCTTCCGTGTCGAGATTATGACGAGGACAACTGGAACAACATAAGGTTCATCCTCGCGTTCGACACGTCTTTCGGTTATTTCCCCGAGAACGAGGATTCAAGCTTGTCTGACGACGAAGAGAGGGACTATCTCGACGATGAGACGACATTTCGCTTCGATGTGGTAAAGTCATGCGACGCCCTTGCCCTCAGAGGCGCCGCACTTGCAAAGCGCATCGGCTCCAGTACCTACCGTCTTTGGACAGACGCACTAATCAAGCTAGGAGACAATAAAGAGGAAGTTCAATGCAAGGCGGCAGAAGACATCGTCAATGCACTGTGCGAACTTTGGGCTGATTTGCGAACTTGGATTTACATGAAAGAGGCTGATAACTTGCCAAAAAGCACGTCGGACGCGAAAAAAGCTAAGAAATAGAAAGCCGGAAACCCAAGTTCCCCAACTTCCCATCACTTTTGCAAAAAATTGCGACCGAAAAATCGTGGGAACTTGGGGAACTTGGATTTTAGTGTCTTCGATAATATGTTAAAATAATATATATTATTCAGTTTGTATTAAGTTATAAGCCGAATTTTTTTAAATCCAAGTTCCCATCCAAGTTCACCGGCTTGCGAACTTGGATTCCGCCATCGCCCTGCCAGACGCCTGTTCTTCGTGTAGGAAAGTGAAACCCTCCGTGTAGGAAAACCGTTTCCTCCGTGTAGGAAACTCAAAGGGTCCGTGTAGGAAGGTCAAAGGGTCCGTGTAGGTGGGCTAGCAGTTAGCAGTTAGCGGTTAGCAGTTAGTGGCTAGTTGCTAGTGGCTAGTGGTTAGTGGCTAGTTGCTAGTGGCTAGTGGTTAGTTGTGACTGGAGGCCCCGAACGTTCTTCCAACTCAAAACTCACAACTCCTAACTCACAACTGGAGGGGCCCCCGAACGTTCTTCTTTTGCCAGTTGAAAATGCCTGCGCAGTTGCAGGAACGGCAGAAGTGTGATAAAATCAATAAATCAATAACAAATGAGTTTGAAGGGAGATTTTGTTAGAGGTGAGCGTCTTGGGGCTTTTGCGTCAGTCGTATTGGCGAGTTTTGCCGTTTCCCCAGCGCCAGCCGTGGACGTATATCCGGGAACCAACAGCCGCAAGGCGTATCCGCTTCCGTCGGGCAGGGGTAGCGCAGGGCTGACTCTCGATGCGCAGGACAAGTGGAGCGTCTCTAGTTCCTGGGTGTCAGGCAGGGATGCCAACACAATGTGGCGTCGAAGGTCGAAAACCTACTATTCGCTTTCCAACGCATACGCTCCGCAGGAGTATGTCGCCGTGCATGGAACGCTGTCCAAGAAAGGCAGAGGGGAGCTTCAAGCTACTGGAGTGTTGAAAACGATGATGGTGAAGTTTTGTTTTTGCTTTCAAATTACATGCTGGATTGTCAACTGCCAAGATCAGGCGTATGCAACTATAACCTTTGGAAGGGCCCTTGGGGTTAACGGCATCTCGGTCATTATGGCAGCGCCATTTGGATACATGAACGCGGCAAATATTGTCGGTGTGGCAGGATTATGCAACAATCCTTTTTTTCAAAATCCTTTACATTCTCATGACCAGTTGTGCGCAAACCCAGACAATCCAGATCGTTCATCATTTTCCCTCCATTACTTTGTGAAAAAGAGCGGCAATATCTTTGATGCCACAGTAGGTCCTTATGCAGGGGCGTCATCGCTCCAGAACTATCTACATTCCGCCATAGATGTTTCCACAGAGAAAACATTTAATAGAAGTTTGTATGCAGATCGAGAATGGAACATTAAGCAAAATTCAATATTTACTGTACCCAATGGGATAAGTGAATACGATAATTCAATGAAAAAGGATAACTATATGAAGTCACACATCAAGCCAGTCACTAAGACAGCTGTTTGTGTTGCACTGTTTGCCCTGAGCTTGACCATCAAGGCTAACGCTTCGGAGGATCCGTATGTGCAGTTCGTCAGAAGCAGAGGTAGGGAGATGATTGAGGTCAAGTGCATTAAGCCTGACTGCACGAGCCCCAAGATTGAGGCGATCAAGGCTTTGCCAAAGACTATCAAGGTGAACGACGCAGAGTGGAATGTCTCACGAGACAAGGCAACGAAACCTTCCAAAAACAGATTCGGTTATGTTGAGTCTTGCAAATATGTTGTGAAAGACTTCAATGGCGACATTGCAACTGGTAGTCTGATTGTCTACCCGGATGCCGTTGCGGCATGTGAAGTCCCCATCGGTCTTGCAATAATGCGATATGCCGCCCCTATTGAGCTGATTGCCGGAGACTATGGAGAGATGCGTTGCGGCTCAATTGTTGTGGTGATGCGGAAGAGTAAGCCGGACGAGCAGTTGGCATTCAGGACTTGTTCAGTTATATTCAGAAACGTTGCTGTGATGCTGACCACGAAAAGAAGCGAACTAAAGGATTCAGATGTACGAGATCTGGCGATTGCGTTGCTTCGCTCATGCTGCCCGGAGGCGGCAGCTGCCATTGACAAGGGAGAGCCCCAAAGTTGCTCGGAACAAAAGCTTTGACGCTGTGCGCATTGTGCGCTTTAGCGGTCCTGCAAACCCGCGCCGTCGGTCTTGCCGAGGCCGACGTCCTTTTTGCCGCTAAGAATGCCTGCGGGGACAGTCCCCAGGCGTTTTCCTGATGGACCTCAATTATACCAAAAGTTCGCCCAGATTCGTGTAGCGCCGAAGGCGCGTATAATCGTGTCCTGCGAAGGCAGGTTTTCGTGTCACGGGGCTTGCCGAGAGCCGAAGGCTGGAATGACGCGGCGGCGTTTGACGAAGGTCGAGGTGAATGTAAGCCAACGAAAGCTACTTGATCGACAATTCGACCTTCAAGTCAAAACGACGACGCGACATTCCAGCGGCGGAACGCCGCGAGGCAAGCCGCCGTGGTTCGTGGTCGCGCGTAGCGCTCCCAAACCTTTTTCGCGGCATTCCTGCGGATGTTCCACGCGAAGCGCTCTTTTCGCAAGCCACTTCCGTGACACCGAAGGCGCTTCGGTGCATTCGGTGGTTGAGATCTCCACTAAGAGTTACGAAGAGCCCTTAAGTTGGCAAATTCAACTCATTGATGCCATCTTCTTTTCGTGAAGCTCGCGACGCGAGCGTGTTCGTGTCCCGCGAAGGCGCGCTTTCGTGGTCGCGCGAAGCGCTCTCAGACATTCCCTCAGTCCGTCAAAGGCGAACTTATGGCGCGAAGCCTGAAAGTTCTGCGAAACGGGAATGAGCATCCACGGCTCGGAGTTTCAAAAATATCAAAGACTTCGGACTTCAGACTTCAGACGTCGGAGTTTTCTTCAGTCCTAAGTCTTAAGTCCAAAGTCCTTCAGCTAAAGGTTTGGGGTGCCCGAAGGCTTGCTACTCGATTCGCACCGGAACTGCGCCGACCTTCTTTATCACTGCCGTGCCATAGCCGACGTTGCCGACCATTGCGCCGGTAACGCTGACCGTAACCGTCTTCAGCTTCCCGTCGACGACCGCATAAGCCTTGAACGAGCCGGAGAAACCGCCGCCCTTGGCCTTGTAGGTGAGCTTCAGCCCGGACGGATTCGCCCCGGCCTTGGAATCGTCCAAAACGCCGTTCTTCACCCCGATTCTGCCCGCCTTTGCGCCACCGGCAACCGTCCACTTGGTCCCATTCCGCGCGACGGACAGGCCATCGGGCAGATAAGGCAGCGGGGACAGACCCCACATCGCCGCAAACTCCTTGCCGTCAATGCGGAACGTCGCGCCTTTGGGGACTGTCCCCGCCGCGCCGACAACCGCGCCGTCGCCAAGCCCTTCGACAGCCGTCTTCTTTCCGTCACGCGAAAGCCAGATCTTGAACGAAAGCCCGGCTCTTGGCGCAAAGACCGGAATGCAGAACCATTCCTCGCCGATGAGAAGGGCGGCATTCGCCGATATCTTCGTCTTGCCGTCGGAAAGCGCACCGGAAACCCTCACCTTGCCCCTCTTCATGAGCGACGCGCTTGCGCTGCCGCCGTCCCAGACGACGTTCACGGCGCCCGGCAGCTTCGCCAAAAGCGCATTTGCCGCGTTCGACTCCGCCTTGCTCTTCGAGGTGAAGAAGTTGCGCGCGCCGCCGATCGCGTAGACGCCGTAATAGCCCGAAAGGCCGTCCGCGCCAAGCGTCACCTTGCATGCGAGGCCGCCAAAGAGCATGACGGTCGTCGGACCGTTCGCCGAAATCGCGACCTTGGCGTTCTTGAGCGGCTTGAGGTTCACCGTTCTGCTGGAGCCGACAAGCTGAACTGTCGCCTTCACGGACGAAAGACTCTTCTTGTCGGGCTTTCCGACCTTCACCAGAATCGTGCCCCTGATGTGTCCGAAAACGTCCTTTAGGTAGCCGCTGTACTCGCACGCGGCAATTGTCGGCACATTGCCTTCAACGTCGTCGTAAAGTCCAGGCTCCGGCTCGGGTTCGGGCTGCGGCTGAGGCTCAGGCTGCGGCTGCGGCTCAGGCTGCGGCTCAGGCTGAGGCCCTGGTCTTGGCTCTGGCTGAGGTTGCGGTTGAGGCTGTGGTTGCGGTCCTGGTCCCGGTTCTGGCGGAGGCTCGGGCTGAGGCTGAGGCTCAGGCTCGGGCTGAGGCTGCGGCTCAGGCTCAGGCTCAGGCTGCGGCTCCGTCTGCTTCGTCCACTGCGCCGTTGCCGTTGAGTCGGCTTCCAGCGCATAAATGGTCGTTTCGGATATCTTTTCGCCGTTTACGTACCATCCGCCAAACGAATGGCCGTCGCGTTCAGGCTCGGGAAGCTCGCCTATCTGCGCCCCTAAGACGACGTCCTTCGAAGAGAAGGGGACAGTCCCCCCGTTCGCGTCAAACGTCAGCTTGTAGGTCGCCTGGACGACTGGCGGCTGCTCCGCCGTCTTCCGGCCGCCCATCATGGCGATGCGCAGCCCTATCGGCATGGCGTGGGCGTAGTGCCCGAAGGCACACGCCGCGCACAGCATCATAAGGCAAAACCGCTTCATGTCAGGCTCCTTGCGTCACTCAACCGCCTCAAGCTCTTCGCGCGAGACGAGGAACGTCCTGTCGGCAACGCGCGTTATCGTCAGGATGTGCTGCGACTTCGCAGGTATCGTCAGCGGCTTCGCGCCCTTGAACGCCCTGTATTCGTAGCCCGTCGGCAGCGTCAGCGTCACTTCGTCGTCCGCCACGTTCTCTATGTAGATGACCGCGTCGAAGACCACTCCGTCCTTCAGCACGAACTCGTCTATCGCGCAGTCGCAGTCCACCTGCACGGACGCTATCGCGCGATCCTCCACGCTGTCCGTCAGCGCATACGGCGCGGCGACCTTCTCCACGATCGTCGTCACGGCCGACGGCGCGACCGGCGCAGGCTCGGGTTCAGGCTCAGGCAGCGGCTCTGGCGCAGGCTCCACGCCTGCCCATTCGCCCGCATAGCCCCCGGACCTTCCGCCGTAGCCGAGGTTGGAGAGCGCCTTCTGCCACTTCTTCGCGTTCGCCTCCGGATAGAATATCGCGTCCGCCATCATCAGCAGCGTCGCAGGGCGCACCGACTCCTTCACAAGGTCCGCCGCGCCCGCGTCGTCCTCTCCGAACGGCGGATCGCCGCGGAACACCACGCGCTCGAGGTTCCAGCATCCGAGGAAGCTCCACGGCTCGAGGCGCCAGACTCCGCCCGGCATCACGACCTCGCGCAGCTCCGGGCATCCGCGCACCGACATGAGCCGGGCGTCGGCCGCGAACGTGATGTTCGTGACGGACGCAAGGCCCTGCACCCCGCCCTCGACGCTGACTCCGCCAGGAACGTAGAGGCTCGTCACCTCGACCCCGTCAAGCGCGCCCGCGGCGATTCTCTCGACCGGCAGCCCGCAGACTTCCGTCGGAAGGGCGACGGCTCCGCCGGCCGGCGCATTGACGTGCGTCACGACTACGGACTGCGCGCCCGTCGTCGCGTTGGTGGCGACCTCGAACGCGGTGCCGTCCGCCGGCGCGTTCACCGTCAGCGTGCCGAAAACCGTCGTGACGTCGTAGTTGCCGGCCTTCGTGCCGTCTGCCGCGGACCACGTGAACGCGTTCTCGGAGCTGCCGAGGACGGTCTGGGAGCCGGTGAACTCGTAGGCGAAGCCCTCGCCGTCCGCGAATCCGTCGCCGGTGACCGCAGGCGCGGCCTCGCAGACGAGCGGAGTTCCGTCGTAGTCCTTCGACAGGTCAGCGCTCGTGAGCGTTATCTTGCGCGGCAGAATCTTGACGACCGCGGAACCGACCGCGACGACGTTGCTGCCCATTTCGCCGCGATACCACACCGTCATCGTGCCGACGTCCGAAATCGTGGGCTTTTCGGACGAATACACGCCGTCCCGCGCATCGGAGAACGTCACCGCCACGCCGTTCGTCTCGCCTTCGATCTCCCCAATCGTATGCGCCGCGCCGTCATACGTCGCAGTCACGTCGGAGAAGGAGATGTTGCGCAACACAATCTGATTGCCGTTAATAATGTCCGAGTCCCACACCCTCAATTCGTCGATTGCATAGGGCTCCCAGTCATAACTCGAGCGTGAATCGGACAGATAAAGGAACATTGACTGCGAAAGCTTCTCTATGTATTTCTCGACATCCCATCCGCTCGGCTTGGACGTCTTGACCACGACGTTGCCGTCAAGAAGGAGCGCGGCGTGCGGATTGCCCTCGACCGATGCAATTCCGTTGGTGTTCCAGACAATTGCGTAGTGATGCCATGCTTTGACCGCACTTCCAAGATAACCGGAATATGGATACGAGGTGCCGTTATGCTGAGGCGCGAGTGTAGAGCCGCCCCAAATGCCTACGAGTCCGCCTCCTGCACTGCCGTTGTTCGCGTTGAACTCGATTGCAAGCGCCGGATAGGTCGTCGGCTCAGTCATAATGCGGATGAACGAAGGATCGCCCATGTCGCCGTAACTTTCTTTCGTTCCGTCGATCTTCGCCCAGAACTCCACGCAGCCGCATTCAATCGGCAGTCCGTTGGTGAATGGAATCGTAGCGACAATCGTGTGCGCCGGAACGTAAAGCGCCTTTCCGTCCACGCCGTCAACGAACGTCGCGCGTGAACATGTGCCCGGCTCGCCTACAGTCGGATTTTCGATGGACTCGACGGAATCCAGCGTGCTGCGGTATATGAGGTGGGGCACAGGTTCCAGCTTGGGCGTCTGCTTTTGCGGCTCGGACTCCTGAGCAAAGCAAGTCACGGCAACTGCCGCGCACCCAAAAGCGCTAAGAAAACTTTTCATGACAACCTCAATTTCTCTGTGATTACAACAACACTCAGGGCGTCATGCCTCATGACACCCGCGTGACAACGTGTATATTATCCCAAATTCCCAGCATTTGCGCAAGGGCTTTGTGAGAGATTCGGCAAGAATCGAAGCGGCAAAAGTCTAAAAGATATGGTATACTACTCCTAACTAACAAGGAAGCGGGCTATGAAACATCTCTTGGCAACTATTGTAACCATCGTCGCCTTCACGGTCGCCGCCGAAGACGTCGACACCATCATCACTGCGAACGCCGCGCTCAAGGACGGGTCGACTGTCAAGGGCGAGCTTGAGACAAAGAGCATAAAAGGGTCGACTATCTTCAAGGAAAAGCTCGAACTTGCTCCAGCGCTGGTCAAGACAGTCTCCTTTGTCAGCACAAATGGCGAATCGAAGGTCGAACTTGTGAACGGCGACAGGTTCACGATGAAGATTGCAAACAAGGACTTCAAGATCAATTCGATGCTCGGAGAACTCAACATTCCTCGCGCGAATTTCCGTTCGCTCGCGCTCTCGGCGCGGAAGGGCTCGCAAAACGGCGCAGAATCCGGGCTGATATTCCACTGCACATTTGACAATGAAGCTTCGGTTGCATCACCAGTCGTTGGACCCAAAGGCGAATTCTTGTGCGGTCGTTTTGTGGAAGGCAAGTCTGGCAAGGCGCTACAGACAACGGTGTATGCGGAGAATGCGACATTTGAACTCCCTCCAAATTTCTTCGGAACGTCAGGATGCATTGAGTTTAGTGCGAAGATTCTCAGCACCTCGCAGATGATTGGAAGCGGCGGTGACCCCAGACTCTTCACAATAACCCAAAAGAGAAGGCACAATACAATCTGCACCATAGACATTGTCTCGAACAATGGATGCGGGAACGCGGGTTTCTCGACATGGACCATTCTCGGGAACATGGCCAGCTTACGCGGATGTCAGGCGCTGAGCTATGAAGATCTGTTCCCGGGCACAAACTGCCGCGACTGGCATCATTACGCTGTTGTCTGGGACTTGGATGGGATTGCCGGACTTCCAGGCAATCCAAGGAAGGCGCTTTTGGTCGATGGCAAGCTCATACCCGACATTCAGCGTTCCACGCGAAGCCCCGAAGAAGTCATGTCCGTGATTTCTTCGCCGATGCTGCTCTCCTTTACTCACGACCCCGCTCTTGGTCCGGAACTCGCCACAAAGTCGCCGTTCTTGATGGACGACTTCAAGATTTGGAACTACGCAAAGACAGACTTCAATCCTTAATCTTAAGCAAATATGCCAAACATATCCGTCATAATACCGACCTTCAACCGCGCGGACATGGTTTGCCGTTGCGTGCAGAGCATACTGGACACAGGATGGCCTAAGCTGGAGATCATAGTCGTCGACGACTGTTCGCCTGACGATACGGCCACAAAGATAAAGGAAAAGTTCGGAACGACCGTCAAATACACAAGAAACGCCAAGAACTCCTTTACGACGGTTTCCCGCAACAATGGAGCGAAGATTGCGACAGGTGACTATCTCTTCTTCCTTGACGACGACAATATCGTGGACAAGGACATCATTAGCGAGATGGTGAAGGCCTTTGAGGAAAACCCGAAGCTTGGCCTTGTCGCGCCAATGGCCATTCACATGCGCCCGGGTAAGAGCAATGTCATCTGGTCTCTAGGAAGCGACTTCAACAGATGGACCTCGCAGCCGAAGGACAACTGCCCCAACCTTCCTATAGCCGACCTTCCCGAGAACCCGAAATCCTATCCCACATCCTACCATCCGAACGCTTTCATGGTCCCGCGCAAGGTCTTCGACGAAGTCGGCGGTTTCGATGAAACTTACATTCAGATATATGAGGAATCTGATTTCGGATGGAAGATCGGCGAAGCTGGATACGAGGAAATCGTCCTTACGACTGCCCGAACCCAGCATTGCGGATTCCTTGAGCCTGGCTGTGTGCCGGAGCTTCGGCAGCTAGGCATTGAAAGGCCTTTCCGGGCATACTGCTTTGCCCGCAACAGGCTTCGCTTTGCGCGGCGGCACTTCAATTTGCTGCAGATTCTCTCCGTGACGCTCGTTTTCGCGCCTTTGTCGGCTGCGTACTACGTGCTTGTCGCGCTGCGGAACAAGCGGTCCGACGTCGCCTGGAGCTACTTCAAGGGCACTTTGCGCGGAATACTCTGTCTGAACTGACCAAAGGCACGTGACCTTTATGGCAAGGGTCACCTGACCTTAGGTGCAAAGGTCACCTGACCTTGGGTGCAAAGGTCACCTGACCCTTAGGGCAAAGGTCACCTGACCCTTGCATATAAGGTCACGTGACCCTTATGAGGAAGGTCACCGGACCTTAGTGGCAGAGATCACGCCGCCTCCAAGGCTTGGGATGAGGTTGGGGAGCACTGTCCATTACGGAAGTATGTCAATAAGCTCCGACCCTTTTGACCTCTTGCGCTTACGCGCGACCACAAACCTTGGCCTTGCGGCGAATCGCGCAATGCGCGATTGGCTGCGGCGCGTCCCATACCCGTTTGAAGTCCGCATGCCCAACTTCCC
>JAEEGH010013459.1_pt1 | contig 18137 bp, 10 predicted proteins | sample 9134181 | NCBI WGS metagenome assembly JAEEGH01 (sample SAMN16246544, study PRJNA631951) | gut metagenome | biome: gut microbiome; feature: rumen; material: DP-attached | host: Bos | place: Iran: Karaj | collected 2018-10 | reverse complement strand
AAGGTCATGATCTCCTCGTGGATGTGGGCCCGTTTCGCCGCTTCCACCACCTCCGCATCGGTGGCGTCCAGACGCCCATAGCGAATGTTCTCCAAAATGGTGTCCGCAAACAGGAACACGTCCTGCTGCACGATCCCCACATTCTCCCGAAGGGAGCGCATGGTCACGTCCCGTATATCGTGGCCGTCTATGGTGATGCTGCCATCGCGAATGTCGTAAAACCGAAGCAACAGATGGCACAGGGTGGTTTTGCCGCCGCCGGAGGGCCCCACCAGCGCCAACGTCTGCCCCGCGGGGATGGACAGATTCACATCACGCAACACCTGCTGGCCTTCGTTGTAGGCAAAGGACACATGGGAAAAGGCGATGTCGCCCTTTACATCCTGCAGAGAAAGAGCGTCCGGTTTATCCTCGATGGCGGGCTTGGTGTCCATGATCTCCAGGAAGCGGGTGAACCCGGCCATGCCGATCATGTACTGCTCCGCAAAGGAGGCCAGCCGCTTGATGGGGGAGGTGAAGGTGGAGATGTACAGGGTGAAGGTGATGAGCGTCACCGTGTCCAGCTGCTTTTTGTAGATGAGATAGCCGCCGCAGGCCAGGACAGCCACATTGAACATAGCCAGGAAAAACTCCGTGCCGCTGTTGAAAATGGCCATGACCTTATAGAAATCCTTTTTGGCCGAGAGAAAGTTTTTGTTCCCCTTTTCAAATTTTTGAATCTCGTAGGTTTCGTTGGCGAAGGCTTTGGCGGTACGGGCCCCGGAAATGGAGCTTTCGATATCCGCGTTGATCTCCGCCATGCGCTCCTTGACCATGCGGCTGGTCCGCCGCATTTTGAGGCGGGTATGCATCACAAAGTAGATGATGACCGGAAGCAGGATCAACAAACACAGGGCCAAGCGCCATTCGATGGTGAACATGGCGATAAAGGCCCCCAGTATAGTCATGGTGGAGATGAGCACATCTTCGGGACCATGGTGGGCCAGCTCCGTCACTTCGAACAGATCGTTGGTCACCCGGGAGAGGAGTTTTCCGGTACGTATCCCGTCATAAAAGGAGAAGGGCAGGGTTTGAATGTGGGTGAAGATATCCCGCCGCATGTCCGCTTCGATGAAGGTGCCCAGCCGGTGGCCCCAGTAGCCGATGATAAACTGCAGGACGGCCCGCATGAGGTAGGCGCAGACCAGGCAGCCGATCAGCACCGCGAAGATACGCACCAGGGCGTTGTCTTGCGCCATGGCGGGCAGCAGGGTGCGCAGGATGTACTGGGTCACCAGCGGGAACGCCACGTCCACGGCGGCGACCACCAGCGCGCAAGCAAGGTCCAGGATGAAAAGCCCCTTGTGGGGCCCGTAATAGGCTAAAAATCGACGTAACTTTTCCATGGGTCCAGTATACCGAATGGGATCGGTTTTGTCTACGTATATAATTTAATAAACGTACATATCGAGGGCCAGCATAAGAAGGTATGCCGTCTGGGCCGCCAGGAGCGCCGTCTCCACGACCGCTTCGGAGACGTTCGTTTTGCATATTCGCCGGATGGCCAACGCCAGGGGGAACACCATGGCGAGATACCGGGGCCCGCTGAGGAGCCAGGTGGCGCCGACGGAGAGGGCGAAGTAGACCAGGGCCCAGAGAAGAAAGCTGAGCTGCATCTGCTTTCGATCCGCGTACAGCAGCGCCAGGGCGCCGAAGCTGCAGACCAGGTTCGGGAGGCTCAGGGACAGCAGCGTCTTCATATCCCCGCTGTTCCAATACATAATGGCGTATTCCACCTGATAGGACGCCGTGTTGAAGTATAACCCCAGCTGCTGATTCCAGTTTTCCCGCTGGTAGGTGAGGAAGGTGAGGGGATGGCCGGAGACCTGCCAGTTGATGAACAGATACAGGAGCGTGCCGCAGCAGCCCAGCATGAGGCTGGCAAGATATACCGGAACGCGGCGAAGGGCCCCTTGCTTGTCCTTTTTGTATTCATCCAGGAACGCGGACAGCATCTCCAGCAACAGCAGCCCCAGCAGCAGGACGCCCAGGGACCGGGTGAGGGCGGACAGGGCCGTAAACAGGCCGGCCAGCAGGAAGCGCTTCTTGCGGGCGAACAGCACGCCCAGCAGTGTCAGCAAGAGGAACAGGCTTTCGCTCATGGGCACCCGTAGAAAGGCGGCCCCGGGGAGCAGGAACAACACCCGGGCGCAGGCCATGGCCGACCGACGGTCCAGGTCCACCCGAAAAAGCTCGTAGGCTGCGGGTAAAAGGGCCAGGGAGAAGACCTGGGCGGCTATAAGGGCGCCGGTGAAATAATCCCCCTGCCAGGTGGTCAGCCGTATGGCCAGGGGATAGAGGGGCAGGAACACCAGCCGCAGCCGTTCGTCCCCTGCGTTCACGTACCAGTGCCGGGCGATGCCCATATAGTGGGCCACGTCGCTGCGGTAATACAGCTGATGAAAGCTGTGCAGGAAATCTCCTTGGGGGCGAGACAACAGATAGACGACAATATACTGTCCCAGCGTCACGACGACGCCGAAGCCGACGAGGAGGCCCAAGGCCCTAAGCCGCTGGTGAGGCGTGTCTGCCGGTGAACATGAGGGCGCCGGACCGTCAAAGCGACCATCCGCCAGACGGGACAGGGCGGCGGTCAGGGCCAAGGCGAACAGGCCCGCACTCAACAGCGCGGACAGCGTGCCCAACGACAGGATCGAATCCTGCTTCGAAAGCCACCAGCCGAAGACAGCGCAGCACAGGACGGGCACAACTATTCGAATGACGCGGACCGGTTGGTTCATACGCATAGTATACCACTATCCGATGATGCTGAAAAGTGCCTCGCATACCACGGCAGGAATCGCATACAGTGAGATAGAGAAACATGCGGAGGAACGGTATGAGAGATATTTATCGAGATATGGCGGAACGGACCGGAGGCGATATCTATATCGCCGTGGCTGGGCCCGTGCGCACCGGGAAATCCACCTTTATCAAACGGTTTTCGGAGCTGTTGCTGCTGCCGAACATGGAGAATGAATATGAGAAGGAACGGCTGACCGATGAACTACCCCAAAGCGGCGCGGGCCGCAGCATCATGACCACCCAGCCTCGGTTCGTGCCCGCGGAGGCGGTGAACGTGACCTTCGAGGAGGGGGTGTCCTGCCGGTGCAAGCTCATCGACTGCGTGGGGTACATGGTCCCCGGGGCCGTGGGCGACCGAGAGGGGGATGGACCTCGTATGGTCACCACTCCCTGGTTCGATCACGACATCCCCTTTTCCCAGGCGGCGGAGGTAGGCACCACTCGGGTTATCCAGGAGCATGCCACCATCTCCATCGTCATAACAACGGACGGGTCCATCACGGACCTGCCCCGGGAGAGCTACGAGGAGGCGGAGCGACAAGCGGTGGAAGCGGCCAAGGCAGCCGCGAAACCCTTCGTGGTGGTGGTGAACAGCACTAATCCCACCAGCGACACCGCTCAGGCCCTGGCGGAGGACATCAGGGAGCGATACGGCGTCACCGCCGTGCCCATGGACGTAAAGAACATGTCCGGGACGGAGGTCCGGGACCTGATCACCAAAATTTTGTACGCCTTCCCGGTGAAGCTGGTGGAGATCAGCGTGCCGGGGTTCCTGCGGGCCCTGTCGGGGGAAAGCCCCCTGATGGAGGGCGTTTTGTCCCTGCTGCGGAAGCTGTCGCCCGAGGTGCAGACCGTGGGCGACTGTGGAAAGCTGGTGGAGGGGATGCAGTCCCTGGAGCATTTCAAAAAGGCGGAATGGGAGGGCGCCGATCTGGGCACCGGCACGGTGACGCTGGCCCTGACGCCAGAGGAAAGCATGTTCTACACCCTTTTGAGCGAGGAAACGGGGGTGGAGATCGCGGACGATTTTGCCCTGTTCTCCGCCATCAGGGAGTTCGCCGCCGCCAAGCGGGCCTACGATCGGCTGGCCAACGCATTGGAGGAGGCAGAGCAGACAGGCTACGGCGTGGTCACCCCCTCCATGGAGGAGATGGAGCTCATGGAGCCGGAGATGTTTCGGCAGGGCGGCCGCTGCGGGGTGAGGCTTCGGGCCAGGGCCAAGGGACTGCATATCGTGAAGGTGGACATCGACACGGAGGTGAGCCCCCTGATCGGCTCCGAGGAGCAGGCAAAGAACCTGATGGAGCATCTGAACGCCGCCCGCCAGGAGGACGTGAATGCCCTGTGGCAGACCTCCTTCTTCGGAAAGACCCTGCAGGACATGGTGACGGAGAACATGCAGGGGAAGCTGGGCGGCATGCCCGTGAACGTGCAGCAGAAGATGCAGGGCACCATCGAACGCATGGTCAACGAGGACTGCAACGGCCTCATCTGTATTCTACTCTGAAATCTGGATACCCTAACACCGGCCCGCTTGGGCCGGTACTCTTTTTTCAGGAGGTTACATGAACACCCGCACCGATATGGCTCACGAGGCATTGCAGCGTTGCCCGACCCTCTCCGGCGTGGAGGAGGAGAACGAACGGAAGGGCCGCATGCGCATCTCCCGCATCCGGGTGCGAACCCAGGGGGCGGAACGGAAGCTGGACAAACCCCGGGGCAGCTATATCACCCTGACCCTGCCCGAGGACGGATTATCCAGCAAGGAGGTGCGGCAGGAGGCAGGAAGGTGCCTCGCTGCGGAGCTGTCGTTGCTCATGGGGGAGGTGCAGAGCGTGCTGGTGGTGGGCCTGGGGAACCGGCACGTGACCCCCGACGCCCTGGGCCCCCAGACCATCGAAAACCTGTTCGTCACTCGGCACGTGCAGAACCATTTCCCGTCCCTGCTGCCGCCCCACACCCGCACGGTGGCGGCTTTCGTGGCAGGGGTCATGGGTATGACCGGGGTGGAGACGGCGGAAGCGGTGACGGGCATCGCCTCCGTGCTGGAGCCCGATCTTATCGTGGCGGTGGACGCCCTGGCCTCCTCGGAAAGCGATCACGTGGGCGCCATGGTCCAGCTGAACGATACTGGCATCTCCCCGGGGGCCGGGGTGGGGAACTTCCGCATGGGGCTCAACAAGGCTACCCTGGGCATCCCGGTCATCGCCCTGGGCATCCCCCTGGTGCTGACGGCGGAGGCGATATTGTACTCCGGCCTGGTCCGAATGGACGCCGAGGACCTGTTCTCTAAGGCCAAGCGGCGGCTGGGCAGCGACTTCCTCTCCATGTGCGTCACGCCCAAGGACATCGACGCCATGGTGAAGGACGGGGCCAGCATCCTGTCCTATGGGCTGAATTTGGCGCTGTTCGGGGAGAATTATGGGGCGCTGGAGGGGCTCATGCGATAATCCGTTTCCCCCATGCATAGGGTAACGATGAGGAGGTATGCCCTATGAAACGCCGAAAGATCCAACGAGCCCATGCAGGGACGGAAAGCTTCATCCGACTGTTGTTCGCGTTGCTGCTGTTTTTATCCGTGCTGCGGGTGATCGACCTGCTGCCGCCGAAAGAGCCTGTGGCTGTGCCTGCGATGGCGCCCCTTACGCCCGAGCCGCCAACGACTGAGGAGAAGGACGCTCCGTTATCCATAGAGGATGCTGAGACAGCAATCCTGTCCCGAGGCCTGGACCTAAGGGGACAGGACCCGAAGATACTCATATACCATACCCATACCACCGAAGCCTATACCGCCACGAAGGCCTCTCCCTACGTGCAGACCGGCTCCTATCGCACGGCGGACCCCAGCAAGAGCGTGCTGGCGGTGGGGGAGGCGCTGGCGGAACGGCTACGGGTACAGTACGGTTTTTCCGTTATCCACGACACCACGGATCACGAGCCGCCAAGCCTTAAGACCGCTTACGAACGGAGTGAGAAGACCATGCGCGGCTATCTCGAACGATATCCCTCCCTGGTCCTGTTCATCGACATCCATCGGGACGCCAGCTCGGATGAGAAGGATTTTGTGGTGGTGGACGGCTGTCCCACGGCCCGGCTCATGTGCGTGGTGGGACAGGGGGCCAAATATGCGGATAAACCGGATTTCGACACGAACTTCGCCCTGGCCTCCGCGCTGACGGATCATCTGCGCTATATCGACCGGCGGCTGGCGCGGGACGTGCGGGTGAAGACGGGGCGGTACAATCAGCACGTGGGCCAATTGAGCCTGCTCATCGAGGTGGGTCATAACGCCAATACCCTGGAACAGGCCCTAAACGCCGTGCCCTCCCTGTCGGAGAGCCTGGCCCTGACCCTGGCTGACAGAAAAGCCTGCGAGCCGCAGAACGAGTTTCGCGGCCTGTTGGTCCCCAACAGAGCGGGAATTGACAAAGAATAGGGAAAACGGTACAATCAAAACGAAGAATATGCTTAGGGAGGGAAGGCCCATGAGTACCATTTTCAAAGGCTCCGGCGTCGCTTTGGTCACGCCGTTCACCAACGGTGAGGTGGATTATACCGCGTTGACCCGGCTCATCGAGCTGCAGATCATCAGCGGTACGGACGCCATCATCGTCTGCGGCACCACCGGGGAGGCAGCCACCATGTCCGCGGAGGAGCGGATGGAGGTGATCCGCTTCGTGGTGGATCGGGTCAATCGAAGGATCCCGGTCATCGCCGGCACCGGCGGCAACAACACCGCCGCCGTCATCGACTTCTCCCGCACGGCGGAAGCCCTCGGGGTGGATGGGCTTTTGATCGTGACACCCTTCTACAACAAGACCACCCAAAAGGGCCTGGTGGCTCACTACGCCGCCATCTGCGAGCAGGTGCATATCCCCATCATCGTCTATAACGTGCCCTCCCGGACCGGCCTCAACGTGCTGCCCGCCACCATGCGGGAGATATTGGACGTGTGCGAGAACGTGGTGGGCATCAAGGAGGCCAGCGGCAACATCGAGCAGATGGTGAACCTGGCGGCCATGTGTCCTGGCCTCGATATCTATTCCGGCAACGACGACCACATCCTGCCCGTCCTGTCCCTGGGCGGCAAGGGCGTCATCTCCACCATTGCCAACGTGGTGCCCTCCGAGGTCCACAACCTGTGCATGGCCTTCTTCGCCGGGAAGCTGGACATCGCCCGCAAGCTACAGTTCAGCCTCTTGCCCATCTGGCGGGCCGCCTTCTGCGAGACCAATCCCATCCCCATCAAGACCATGATGGGCATGATGGACCTCTGTTCCCCCGAGCTGCGGCTGCCCCTGGTACCGCCCACGCCGGAGGATGAGGAGAAGATGCGCAAGGCATTGAAAGATTTCGGACTGATCTCCTAAGAGGGGCCTATGAAAAAGAAAGTTTTGATCAACGGAGCGCTGGGACATATGGGGCAGGCGGTCCTGGCCGCCCTGAAAGCCGCCGACGGAGACCTGGTCCCGGCTGTGGGCATCGACCTGCAGACGGGGGATTTTCCCGGCGCCTTGTTCGCTTCGGCAGAGGCAGTGGACGTGCCCTTCGATATAGCCATCGACTTTTCCCGGCCCCAGGCCACCATGGCGGTGCTGGAGCTGTGCCTGCGGGAGGGGAAGCCCCTCGTTACCGGCACCACGGGACTGGGGGAGGCAGAGATGTCCCGATTGAAGGAAGCCGCTAAGACCATTCCCGTGTTCTATTCCCGCAACATGTCCCTGGGTGTCAACCTGCAGCTTGCCCTGGTGCGAGCGGCGACGCGGGTGCTGGGCTCCGCCTTCGATCCGGAGATCGTGGAGACCCACCACAACCTGAAGGTGGATGCGCCCAGCGGCACCGCCCTGATGCTGGCGGAGGCCATCGAAGGAGCTCGGGACGGGGAGAGCGAGCTGGTGTTCGGCCGGCACGAGACCAACAAGCGGCGAGACAAGAAGGAGATCGGCATCCATTCCCTGCGGGGCGGGAACAAGGCGGGGGAGCACTCCGTGTACTTCCTGGGCACCGACGAGGAGATCGTCATCACCCATCGAGCGGGCAGCAAACGGGTCTTTGCAGACGGAGCCTTGACCGCAGCCGCCTTTCTCTTGGACCGGGAACCCGGGTTTTATACGATGGAGAACGTAATCAGTATGTAGGATAAGTATGCAATAGGATTATGCAGCCTTTTTCCGCCAAAAATCACGGAAAAAGGCTATTTTTATTTGCATGTTCATAAAAAGTTCACATTTATAACGCTTTATTTTTTTGCAAATCATGGTATAGTGTTCATATATTGTTCATAAAATTCAGACCAATTTGGGCTAACACAACATATTGTGTCTGGAAAGGGGAGAACACACAATGAAGAAAACGATATCTTTGCTGCTGACGGCGATCATGGTCTTTTCGCTGGTCCCGGCCCTGTTCGTGCGGGACGGTGTCGCGGCGGAAGACAAGTACGTCCGGAACAAGACCACCGGCGTGATCAACGTGTATAAGGAAGCGGGCGACGCCAATCCCGTGGTGGGCACGCTGGCTCCCGGCGCAGTTGCAAAGTATGTGAGCGTCAGCGGTCTCTTCACGAAGATCGCCAATCCTTCCGGCTATGTGAAGACCGCTCAGCTCTCCGATCCCTATGCTATCACCCTGACGGTGAAGGGCGGTCTTTTCCTGTACGACGGAACGGAGCACAAATTGACCGTCTCCTTGAAGAACGGGGATGGGTTCGTTTTGGAATACTCCACCGACGGCGGCAAGACCTGGACCAACACCCAGCCCAGCCTGACGGAAGCGGGCAAGCTGAAGGTCAAGGTCCGCGCCTGCAAGGACAACGTGATCCTGAACCACAAGGAGGTGACGCTGGAAGTCACCAATACCCCGCCCGAAGGGACCGAGATCACCATCGTTGCCCACGCTGGCCTCAAGAAGGCGCCCGTCCGTGTCGGCGCTTCCTCCAGCTCTGCCAAGATCGGCACCGCCTCTGAAGGCGAAAAATACAACATGATCTCCCGGGAAGGCTCCTGGTACAAGATCAAGTTCGGCACGAAGATCGGCTATGTGTACAACTGGTATGTGAAGGTCGGCTCCTTTAACACGGAGACCGACAAGGAACCCGATCCCAGCGCCACGCTGACCGCCAAGGGCGGCACCTTCATGTACGACGGCAAGGAGCACAAGGTCACCGCCACCATGACCAAGGGCGAAGGGTATACCATCCAGTACTCCGCTGACGGCGGCAAGACCTGGACCACCAGCGCCCCCGGCCTCACCGAGGTGGGCAAGCTGACGGTAAAGGTCCGCGCCACCGGCGGCAGCCGCCAGATCAAGGCCAACGACGTGGCCATCGAGGTGCTGGAGAACATCCCCTCCGGCACGAAGGTCACCATCATCGCCCATGAGGGCACCACCAAGGCCCCCATCCGGTCCGGTGTCGGCACCAACTCGGAAAAGATCGGCACGGCCACGCCCGGGCAGAAGTTCGAACTGCTGGGCAAATCCGGTTCCTGGTACAAGATCAAATTCGATGGCAAGCCTGGCTTCGTGTACTACTGGTTCGTGACCCAGGATGCTCTGCCCGATCCTGTTGCGCCCGCCGAAGTGCCTGGCCCCGCGCCTGATCCTGCGGCGAAGCTCACCGCCAAGGGCGGCACGTTCATGTATGACGGCCTGGTCCATAAGGTGACCTATACGCTGGAGCATGGCACCGGCCTCACCGTGGAGTTCTCCACCGACGGCGGCAAGACTTGGTCCACCAAGGTACCTGGCCTGTCCGATCCCGGCACGCTGACGGTAAAGACCAGGGCTACCGGCGGCAGCGTGGTGCTCAATGCCAAGGACGTGACCCTGACGGTGACCAAGATGGCGCCCGCCGGCACCTCCATCACCATCGTTGCTCATAACAGCACCACCAAGGCGCCCGTTCGTACCGGCCCGTCCAACAGCTCCACCAAGATCGCCACGCTGGACGCCGGGACTCACGGCACTCTGGTCAGCCAGACCGGCAGCTGGATCAAGGTCAAGTGCGGCTCCGTCGAGGGCTACGTCTACGAATGGTTCGTCAAGACCGGCTCCCTGCCCCCCGAGGAGAGCGAGTCCACCGTGGATCCCGATCCCTCCAAGGCCAAGCTGGAGGCCAAGGGCGGCGTATTCGTCTACGACGGCAAGGAGCACAAGGTCACGGCCAAGCTGACCAACGGCGAAGGTTTCACCATTGAATACTCCACCAACGGCGGCAAGAAGTGGTCCACCACGGTCCCCAGCCTGACCCAGCCCGGCAAGCTCACCGTCAAGGTCCGCGCCACCGGCGGCGGCCACATCATTTCCCATGAGGACGTGAAGCTCCAGGTCCTGGAGGGCGTTCCCGCCGGGACGGATATCACCATCGTCGCCCATGGCTCCCAGACCAAGGCGCCTGTGCGTGCCGCCGCGTCCAATTCCGCCGAGAAGATCGACTCTCTGGATGCTGGCTTGACCGGTAAGATCATCAAGCAGGAGGGTTCCTGGTACAAGGTCAAGGTCGGCGACGTGATCGGCTATGTGTACAACTGGTTCGTAAAGGTCGGGACCATCACCGTTGAGGATTGATGATCTGAAATCGAATAAAACGCCGCCTGAACCGGGCGGCGTTTTTCTATTTTTTCCTTTCATCCATGGCCTGGATATGCTATACTGAATTCAATAACCTGGGGAGGTAACCGATGTCTATTCCCTTCGCGCATCTGCACGTACATACCCAATACTCCCTGCTGGACGGAGCGTCCCGCATCCCCGCTCTGGTGGCCCGGGCTAAATCCCTGGGGCAGACCGCCATGGCTATCACGGACCATGGGGTCATGTACGGCGTCATCGACTTCTATCGGGAATGCAAGAAGCAGGGGATCAAGCCCATCATCGGGATCGAGACCTACGTAGCGCCTCGGGGCTACACCTTCAAGGATGCGAAGATGGATCGGGAATACGGGCATCTCATCCTGCTGGCCAAGAATGAAGTCGGCTACCAAAACCTGATGCGCCTCTCCTCTGAAGCATTCATCCACGGCTTCTACTATAAGCCTCGGATCGATTACGATCTGCTTTCTCAGCATCGGGAGGGGCTGATCTGCACCTCCGCTTGCATCGGCGGGGACATCCCCCAATTCCTGCTCCATGATCGGGACCAGGAGGCGTACCAGCTGGCCCGCCGCCTTAAGGACATGTTCGGCGAGGACTTCTATATCGAGCTCCAAAATCACGGCATCCGGGAACAGAAGATCATCCTGCCTAAGCTGAAGCGACTTGCTTACGAGCTGGGCATCAAGACCATCGTCACCAACGATATCCACTACACGGACAAGGAGGATGCTGAGGCCCAGGACGTGCTGCTGTGCATCCAGACTCAGCGGTTCGTGGACGAACAGGATCGGATGCGCATGGGGGCGGAGGAGTTCTACTGCAAGTCCGCCGAGGAGCTGCTGCAGTTTTTGCCCGGGGAGGAGCAGTCCCTCCGGAACACCATGGAGATCGTGGATAAGTGCAACGTGGAGATCGAATTCGGCAAGCGGCGCTTGCCCAAGTTCACGGCCCCCGATGGCATGGACAACCGGACCTATCTACGGCAGCTCTGCGAGGAGGGCATGGCCAAGAAGATGCCCAACGCCGGGAAGGAGGCCTGGGATCGGCTCAACTACGAGCTTTCCGTGGTGGAGAACATGGGCTTCGTGGACTACTATCTCATCGTCTGGGACTTCATCCACTTCGCCAAATCCCACAACATCATGGTGGGCCCCGGCCGAGGCAGCGGCGCGGCGAGCCTGGCGGCCTACTGCATGGGCATCACGGACATCGACCCCCTGAAATACGCCCTTCTGTTCGAGCGGTTTTTGAACCCCGAACGGGTGTCCATGCCCGATTTCGACGTGGATTTCTGCTATGAGAGGCGGCAGGAGGTCATCGACTACGTGGGGGAGAAGTACGGCGAAGGCCACGTGTCCCAGATCATCACCTTCGGCACCATGGCGGCGAAAGCCGTCATCCGGGACGTGTGCCGGGTGCTGCGGGTGCCCTATGCTGATGCGGACAAGCTAGCTAAGCTGGTGCCCAACATGCTGAAGATCACGCTGAAGGACGCCATGCAGATGCAGCCGGAGCTGAAGAGCCTCTACGATTCCGACCCCACCACGAAGAAGGTGCTGGACCTGTCCATGAAGCTGGAAGGGTTGCCACGCCACAGCTCCACCCACGCGGCCGGTGTGGTGATCTCCGGGGTGCCTCTCGAAACGGTGGTGCCGCTCCAGAGCAACGACGGGGTATTGACCACCCAGTTCCCCATGACCACCCTGGAGGAGCTGGGCCTCCTCAAGATGGACTTTCTGGGGCTTCGTACCCTGACCATCATCCGGGACGCCCTCGCCTTCATCCGGGAGCAGGGGAAGGAGGCACCGGATTTCTCCACCAACGATTTCTCCGACAAAGAGGTATACGACATGATCTCCCGGGGGGACACGGACGGGGTGTTCCAGCTGGAATCTGCGGGCATGCGCCAGTTCCTTATGCAGCTCAAGCCCGACTGCTTCGAGGATATCATCGCCGGCATCGCCCTCTATCGTCCGGGCCCCATGGAGAGCATCCCCCGGTATATCCAGGGCAAGCATGACCCCAGCTCCGTCCACTATGAGGATAAGCGCCTGGAGCCCATCCTCTCCACCACCTACGGCTGCATGGTCTATCAGGAGCAGGTCATGGAGATCGTCCGCACCTTGGGCGGCTATTCCCTGGGCCGCGCCGACATCGTCCGCCGGGCCATGAGCAAGAAGAAGCACGACGTGATGGCCCGGGAGCGGGAATACTTCGTCCACGGCACGGACGGCGTGGAGGGGGCCGTGAAACGGGGCGTCAAGGAGCAGGTGGCGGACCATATCTTCGACGAGATGATGGACTTCGCTTCCTACGCCTTCAACAAAGCCCATGCCGCCTGCTACGCCGTGACCACCTACCGGACGGCCTATCTCAAGCACTATTTCCCCGTGGAGTTCCTGGCCGCCATGATCAACGGCTATATGTACAACTCCGATTCCGTGGCCGAGTACGTGTACTCCGCCCGCAGGAGCGGCATCAAGGTCCTTGGACCGGACGTGAACCGGTCCCGGCCCAAGTTCTCCGTGGAGAACGGCTGCATCCGCTTCGGCCTGGCCGCCGTGAAGAACGTGGGCGAAGGGGTCATGGAGGAGCTGGTGAAGGAACGGGAGGCCCATGGGCCCTTCAAGGACTTCTGGGACTTCTGCGATCGGGCCCCCGGCCTCAACAAGCGCATGGTGGAGAACATGATCTACGCCGGCTGCTTCGATTCCATGGGCTACACCAGGACCCAGCTCTTGAAGGTATACGACCAGGCCATGGAGCTGTCGGCCAAAACGCGGAAGAATCGGGACGCGGGGCAGATGTCTCTGTTCGATTTTGACGACGGGGACGCCTCCGTCTCCAGCCATCCGCCCATCCTGCCGTCGGCGGAGATGCCCCATAAGCTCCTGCTGCAGAAGGAGCGGGAGGCTACGGGCCTATATCTCTCCGGCCACCCCCTGGACGACTATATGGACGTGCTATCGGGCCTTTCCGTCAGCGTGATGGACCTGGCCGAAGCGGACGGCACCACCTTGGAGGATAACGCATACGTGACCGTGGGCGGCCTCTTGACCGCCTGCAAGACCCGACCCACCAAGGGGAATACGGGCATGATGGGCTACGCCAATCTGGAGGGCGTCACAGGCACGGTTGAGACGGTGATCTTCCCCCGGACGCTGCAGCTCTATGGCCGCTATTTCCACGATGACGCCCCGGTGCTGGTGAAGGGCCGGCTGAACATCCGGGAAGATCGGGTAAACTCCCTTCTGATCGAGGAGCTGATGGACCTGGAAGGCGCTTCCAAGAAGCTGTTCATCCGGCTGCCGGTCCTGTCCGATTCCTATAAGGTCCAGAAGATCATCCAGAACTATCCGGGCCAGACCCCCATCGTGCTGGTGGACGCCAAGCGCCAGGCCAAGGGTGCGCCCCGGGACTGGAACGGGAAGGTGGACGAGGAGCTGATGAGCACCCTGCAGGCCGTGTTCGGCAAGGAGAACGTGATCCTGAAATGAGCGATTTGCCCGTAGAAAAAAATGAAGAGCTGCAACTGATTATCGACGGCGTCACCCTGGAGGGGGCCGGAGTGGGCCGGGTGGACGGCTTTGCCCTGTTCGTGCCGGGCGCCTTGGCGAGGGAACGGGTGCGGGTACATGTGATCAAAGTGACCCCTTCCTACGCCGTGGGAAAGCTGCTGGAGGTCGTAGAGCCGTCGCCGCACCGTGTGACGCCTTGCTGCCCTGTCTACGCCCGGTGCGGCGGCTGTGCCTTGGGCCACATTACCTATGGGGAGGAGCTGCACATCAAGGAGCGCCAGGTGTTGAACACGCTGACGCGGTTGGGCGGCCTTTCTGAGGTGCCCTTGCGGCCCATCCTGGGCATGGAGACCCCGGAACGGTATCGGAACAAGGGCGCCTTCCCCTACGGCATGACGGAGCAGGGGCCCGCCTTTGGGTTCTATGCGCCTCGGAGCCATCGGCTGGTGCCCGTGACGGATTGCCTCATCGAGCAGGAGGGCGTCTGCCGCGCCGTGGCGGCGGTGAAGGCCTGGGCGGACCGGTTCCATATCGAGCCTTACGACGAGCGGACGGGGAAGGGGTGCCTGCGCCACGCCGTGGCAAGGGTGACCACCTCCGGCGAATCCATGATCGTTGTCGTCACCCGAGGCGAGCTGCCCCACAAAAAGGAGCTGGCGGACGCTCTGGCCTTTGCGGACAGCGTATACTGGAATCGAAACGATAAAAACACCAACGTGATCTTTGGCGACAGCTTCACCCTGCTGTCCGGCAAACCCACCCTCCGGGAGACCCTGGGCGGCCTTGCCTTTGAGGTGAGCCCCCGGTCCTTCCTGCAGGTGAACCCGGTCCAGACCCAAAAGCTATACAGGGCCGCCCTGGACCTGCTTTCTCCCCAGTCCAATGAAACGGTGGCGGACGTGTACTGCGGCATCGGCACCATCAGCCTGCTCATGGCCCAAAGGGCCGGGAAGGTCATCGGCATCGAAGTGGTCCCCGAGGCGGTGGAGAACGCCAGGGAGAACGCCGCAAGGAACGGCATCCACAACGCCTTCTTCCTTTGCGCGCCTGCGGAGGACGCCCTGCCCAAGCTGGTGTCTGAGGGCAAGATCATTGACTGCCTCACCGTGGACCCGCCCCGCAAGGGCTGCGACCCCCAGGTCATCGACGCCATCCTCGCCTCCGGCGCCCGGCGCATGGTCTATGTCTCCTGCAACCCAGCCACCCTGGCCCGGGACCTCAAGCTCCTCACCGCCGGCGGCTTCACCGTCCAGGCCGTCCAGCCCGTGGACATGTTCCCCAGATGCGGCCATGTGGAGACGGTGGTATTGATGTCAAAGAAAGATACATAAGACCGTCAAAAGTGCCGTATTATCGAGCTTTTCGGACATGTGACTGTCAGAAGCGAAGAGCGGATTCGACCGAAAAAATCACTCTATCAGAACATATCAACTGCTTCTGTCAGAGGGTTGAGTAGGCCATTTAGATGTCATAGGGTTGAGTGGCCGGTTTGGATGTTTTTGCCACAGGGTTGAGTTAGTGATTGGGATAACGACAGGTTGTGGCTGTAGTTTGGATGTTGGAGCAGATATCATAATATCCTAGGGAAACATCCTCTGAACCTTGCACCATCGGAGAAGAATTGACCTGGTTATAGCTCTGTAAGAATGGAGGAGTAAAAATGTTTGAGAAAAAACTGTTTCGCTCGGATATGCTTAAGTGTGTTCTCTGTCAGGACGCCCCATGTTCAAGCGCCTGCGGAAAACTTGACCCGGCAGGTCTGCTGCAAAGCATCTGGTTTGACAATGAGAAAACCGCTGCTTCGAGATTCCCGACAGTTAATCCTTGCCTGAGTTGCTCCGCGCCTTGCGAGACTGCCTGTGTCCGTCCGCATGAGGTTCCCATCCGGGAGCTGATGACGCGGCTGCATGACGAGGTAAAACCGGAGCTGGAGTTCCCGCTGCCGGAAGAGGAAGGCAGGCTTCACACAGATCTGTGCGGTGTTCCGCTGGATAATCCTTTCCTGCTCTCGTCCTCTGTGGTGGCCAGCACCTATGACATGTGCGCGCGCGCCTTTGAGGCGGGCTGGGCAGGCATTGCATTCAAAACCATCTGCTCCTTCGACATACACGAAGCTTCGCCTCGCTTTTCCGCTATCACGGGAGATAACGGCAGCATCATCGGCTTCAAGAATATCGAACAGCTCTCCGATCACAGCGTAGCGGAAAACATGGAAATCTTCCGCCGACTGAAAGAGAAATACCCCGGCAAATTCATTCTGGCCTCCATCATGGGACAGAATGACGCGGAGTGGGAAGAGCTGTCCCGACTCTGCGAGGAAAACGACGCGGATGCCATTGAGCTGAACTTCTCATGCCCCAACATGGCGGATGGCGGCCTCGGCTCGGACATCGGCCAGGTCCCGGAGCTGGTGGAGCGGTTCACCGCTGCGGCAAGGCGAGGGACAAGGCTTCCGATTCTTGCCAAGCTCACGCCAAATGTGGCGACTATGAGCCCGGCAGCCGAGGCGGCTAAGCGCGGTGGCGCAAATGGAATCGCTGCCATCAATACAATTAAGAGTATTATCGGAGTAAATCCCCATACTTACGTTTCCTCCCCCGCAGTGCACGGGATGTCTTCCGTGGGCGGTTACAGCGGCAGTGCGGTCAAGCCCATTGCCCTGCGTTTCATCGCGGAACTTGGGCAGAATCCTGCGCTTCAGGGCATGCACCTCAGCGCCATGGGCGGCGTGGAGAACTGGTCAGACGCACTGGAATTCATTTTGCTTGGCGCGGGCAGCGTTCAGGTCACGACAGCAGTGATGCAGTATGGTTATCGCATTATCGACGATCTCAAAGCCGGGCTCAATTACTACCTGGCGGAAAAGGGCTTTTCAAGCGTGAAAGAGGCCGTAGGGCTTGCATTGGATTCTGTCAGCGAAACAACCGACGTATTGGAACGTGACACGGTAGTCTTTCCAAAATTCAATCGTAAAAAATGCATTGGCTGCGGAAGATGCGAGATCTCCTGTGCAGATGGCGGCCACCAGGCGATTCGATTGAACGAGAGAAGAAGACCGATCCTGGACGGAAAGAAATGTGTGGGCTGTCATCTCTGTGTACTGATCTGTCCGGAGCGGGCGATTTCTTCAAGCAGAACACGCATTTCACGCGCATGAGCAAGTACTTGCAGGATGCCGCTTCCAAAAGGATGACAATTGTACAACGGCTGTACAGGATTTCTGATCGATATGACCGAAGCAGACCTTTATAATGAACTTGGAGCCCTGACAAAGGACAAGGACAGATGGCAGGAGAGCATCCCCTATGTTTCCTCTCTCCTCACCCATGACTCCGTAAAGATACAGGCAAAGGCGCTCTGGTTACTTGGTGAGATGGGACTCAGCTACCCTCAGTTCGTGCAAGACGTTGTTCCAACCATCGCTTCCTTCCTTGACAGCCCGGAGCCGCTTATGCGGGAGCGTGCGGTGAACGCTCTCGGCAGGAACGGGCGGAGCGACTTTCATATGATCGAACCGTGCTGGGCAGACTTGTTCCGCTTTGCCTCTGATGAGGAGCCTGCGATCAGGCTGAGTTTTATCTGGGCATCCGAGAACATCACCACGAACACGCCGGATGTCTATAAGGATCATATACCGGTATTTGAGAAACTGCTGCACGATGCGGACGACAGGGTCAGGATGGAGGCGCCGGAAATCTTCCGCGTCCTCGGCAAGCGCAGACCGGAGTTCGTCAGGCCTTATGTGGAACAGCTGCGGAAGATATCAGAAACCGACGAAAACCGTGTCGTGAGGATTCACTGTCTGGGTGCGATCAAGGCGACAGAATCGAGGCAGTGAGAGGGAAAAAGCATCGTAGAAAATGATACTGCGGATGAAATGATGAAATATAAAATTCTGATCATTGACGACGATATACAAATCGGAAACCTCGAACAGGAAGTTCTTGAACGCGAAGGCTATATATGCTATGCTTACTGTTCAGATAAGTATTTTCCATGCCGTGTTTGCTGCGAAAGGAATCGGTGGCGAAATACAGGAGTGGAATTAGGCTCAAATCGCTATTTATAAGGAGGCGATAAGATGGATGGCTATAACGAGGATTTTTGGAAAGCGTTAGATGAATTGGTAAGCAATTCAGAAATCGTGATCGACAGGCCCAGAGGCTCTGCTCATCCCAGATT
>JAEEGH010013456.1_pt1 | contig 18138 bp, 24 predicted proteins | sample 9134181 | NCBI WGS metagenome assembly JAEEGH01 (sample SAMN16246544, study PRJNA631951) | gut metagenome | biome: gut microbiome; feature: rumen; material: DP-attached | host: Bos | place: Iran: Karaj | collected 2018-10 | reverse complement strand
TGCCTGATGTATTCCTTGCTGAGTAAACTGTTGATTTACCAGACATCTTCACTGGGATGAAACTGCCACAGGCTGACGGAAGGGACTCTGCCTTCAGTTTGGACTTCCAATAATAGAAACGGCTCTCTGTAAGCCCGGTATTCTCACAATACTGTTGGACACTGAGTCCACTCTGTTTCCAGTCCTCATGGATCTGGCGGAACTGTTCAATTGTCATGTATGTCATACGCGATAGATTAAAATACCGCGCAAAGGTACGGACAAAATCTCAGTCAGAAAATACGGGGTTCACTGATGGCTTACAAATCAAAAACTTGTCAGCAAAGATGCAGAACGAGGGAAGCGCGTTTTGGGAAGAAATTGATTTCAAAGTTCACTATCACGATGGACTTTATCATATTGGTCAAGTGTATCCTCATGCGGCAGGGGCATTAACCGAAGCTCTTAATAATGGTATGGCTGTAGACCGTTATCTATCTGCGGTTGAACAAGATGATAATGTTGTCGCAAATCTCCAACAAATAGATGGGGAATGTTATCAGGTCGAGAGGTATTGTGCTGATGGGATTAAAGAATTAAGTAATGATGACGAATACATACAGGCTTCATTTAAGACTACTTGGATATCAGTTCTGGAGCGTATAAACAACTACTCTTCAGAGATTAGAGAGCAAGTACAAATTATTAGAAACGCTCAGTAGCAAAGATTGAAGAACGATCATATTCTAAACAATATAGAAGTTGCGCCTGACACGAAAAGGAATATTTGCATGTAAATGAATAGTGTGGAAATTCCTCTTTATGTGAAAGAATGTGGCCTTCAACTACATTGAGGACATGGTAGAGGAGATTGTCCTGGAAGAAAGAACAATTGATTCGTACAAAGATGAGTTAAAGAAACTATGTGAGGACGCAGGAGTTGATTATAACAATTAGGAATATGACATAAAAGATTTTCTTGAGAACTTGAATATGGGTATCAAATCTCCAGATGGATTGGCTGTTGCTATGGCCATGACTTTTGCAATGGAGGATGCAGGAAAGTGCTTCGTTAATAAGGAGAAATTGGACCAAATAGTGGAAACGTGGAATGAGCGTCATCCCAATCAGGAATTTCATCCCCATAATCCTGTGAGCAGTGAGGATTTCGAACAATAAAAGATGCTGATTATGAAGAAACGACTGTTTTTTGACATGGACAATGTGCTGGTTGATTTCCAATCAGGGCTTGATAAGATTGATGAAGAAACCAAGGACAAGTTTAGGGGAAAATGGCCTGGTGACAAAGATCGGCTGGACGAGATTCCTGGCTTGTTTGGTAAGATGGATCCAATGCCGGGAGCCATTGAGGCTGTACATAAGCTGGCAGAAGTGTATGATGTGTATATCCTCTCTACTGCTCCTTGGAAGAATCCCTCTGCTTGGTCGGATAAGGTGCTATGGGTAACGAAGTACCTTGATGATGTTTTCCATAAGCGTATGGTTATCACCCACCGTAAAGATCTTGTTGAAGGTGACTACTTGATTGACGATCGCGGTAAGAACGGAACCAGTGAGTTCAAGGGTGAATGGATTCACTTCGGGTCAGAACGATTTCCTGATTGGGATGCTGTGCTAGAATATTTGTTAAGTATAAACAGGAATGTATAGCAATATGACTGAAAGAAATGAAAACATTCCTCTCTTACTTAGAGAGGAATTGGGGGAGGATTATGGACTGGAGAACGTATTGGGTTATAAGTATTCCTCTGGGTACTGCGAGGAAGATGATACTTCCTGGGATTTTCCATTACGAGATTTTATCGAAGATCCCTGTCTGAAAGTCTATTTCGCGGATGAGCAGAAAGACAGGCTGTTAACAATCAAAAAAACGGATGTTCAGTCAAATTCTGATACTGCATTTGAGGATTTGCATCAATGGCTGGCAGAAATCTTAGGGAAAGATAACACCGTTAAAACAGATGGAGTGTTTGGTATTATCAAGGAAGATAGAAAGTATCAGATTGAATTTGGTTTGAGTACCATCTTTGATCCTATACCAACATTCAACGTAAAGTCGTTTAAGGCAGATGTTGAGAAGTTGATACCTGAAGGCTTTGTGATAGATAATCCTGACCATATTTGGACTTTGCGGTGGATACAAAAGGATTCGTCCCATCACGCAACCATTAATATTGATATCATTAGAAGATATGTCAACAATCATTATCATACTAATCATGCTGATATATGGTATGAATACGAAGAATCCTTCCCAATCAGCCATGAGCAAGCGGAAGAACTTGATGTCGTCTGCCGTAATATAGCAATTATGCTCATGGAAAAGTATAAAGACTGTAAGGATCAATATATTCGAATCAAGGCACTATATTTGGATATAGAAAAAAAAGAATATCTTGATCCAGTGGAGTTTGATTTCCCTCTTAACAAGAATGAAACAGAATCTCTGAAACGTTATTTCTTTTCGGATGAACACTTTTCTATGGTCAGTTTAGAATGTTTAGATCGTGATTTGTACAATAGAATAAAAAAGAAAGCAGAAACAATGCTTTCTGTTATTGACGACCAACCACGACTCCATGTTCATATAGATTTATATTGGGCGGAAGGAGAACGAGAACGACTAATATTGGGATGTCGCTGTTTGACGAAAGAAGAAATCGACAAAAAGCAGTCCTTTATTGATAGTCTTGGAAATCGCTTGCCTTCAAGACAAGAACTTATTTCTGACATTGGTAGCCGTTTTATTTGGAAGGAGAGTTGGTTTCGTGAAAGTGGAGAAACATGGGAGAACTATACACTACTGAAACGAATACCTAGTAATGAAGAATGGTACTCTGCTGACTATGGTCATTCTGTGGTCAGGTTATGGGACTTGCCAACTGATATTATCATAAAGTTGTTTAAAGATAAGAAGTTGCGTCCGCTACGAATTGATGGCTGCGTAAAAAACATAAAATGACAAAAATATGGATAGGTATTACAATTGTTCTAGTATGTTCGTCGGTCAGGAACACCTTTCTGTCGGCCATTCACAACTCAACATGCCAGCGGAAGAGTTTAATGATTCGATTCTGAAAACAGATGGAATCAGCCTTTGTGACAGAGACGAAAGAAGAATGATCTACAAAGGTGAACTTCCTGTGTTTGGGCCATGTAATATACACGTTGACATTCCAACAGAATTTCCTATCTGTCATGTTAGAATCACGACAGAACGAAAAGTTAGCGAGGAAGAGATGCTGCCTATGTTAGAGTATATGAAACAGAATATGCCTTGTGAGTCGTACTATGACGACCATGGTTACAGGGTGATGCCCAAGCCACATGAAATCGAACTCATATGGGAACTGCCTCAAGGAAACGTTAATATGCACTGGGATGGCTTCAATTACGACAGGGGCAACGCACCTATTTTTCCACAAGGCGACGGGTGTGATTTCGTTACGATAAACCTTTGGGATTGTTCAAGTATCCAACGATCCAGGGATGAAGCATACTGGAGGTCGGAAGTTGATTAAGAAATATATATATGCTGGTGTTGGTTTCCCTCATAGTATGTCATTATTTGGCTGACTTCTGTCTAACTTGGCCGGGACTGATTCGGGCAAAAGCAGATGGAAAGAATTTTTGGCCGATTGCACTTCATGCAACTGTTCATACGTTATTAATGGGAATCTGCTTATATGTTTATGGAATTGAATGGCAACTATTGTGTATGATGATGATATTGGAATTGACATCCCACTTCATCATTGATACGGCAAAGGCTTGTTTGACCGTTCGCTTTCCATATTTGGCTGATGTGCGATGTAAACCTTATTGGATGCTTTATGGATTTGACCAGTTGTTACATTTATTTGTGGTAATTATAATTTGGTATTGTTGTTTATTTAATGGATTATAGTATGAAAAATCTAATTTATTCTATATCATTTCTATTTGTGTTGGCTGCTTGTGGTTCTGATGGACAAGGGAATCAATCTAAAGCTCCTAAAAAAGTGGTGAAGAAAGTGGTGAAAGAACTAACTGTACCAGGAACGATAAGCATTTATCGGTGTAGCGACTTTCCTGTCAGTAAGGCTCAGCGGCTTGAGAAGCAACTCAAATCCTATTTTCCAGAAGTTGTATTGAAAGAGCAAGTTCTTTCTCTCCCTGCAAAACATTACAATAAAGAGCGTAATAGGTATCTGGGTACTGGATTGTTCGAAGAATTGAGCAAGCATCGTAATAAGGATGCTGTTATAGGTCTTACAAACTACATAATATTCAAACCAAACGAAATTTCGCAAACATATGGAATAATGGGAGTAAGTCCTGTTGGCACATATAAGTGTGTCGTTTCGTCAAAGATACCAAGTAGTGGTAAAGAGCAAAGTGATGACAACTTTGTTAAATTGGCTCTTCATGAGTTAGGCCATGCTTTTGGGTTAAACCATTGTCCTGATCAGCATTGTTATATGGTGGACGCGGAACACAAAATGAAATTTCCGCAGACTACAGGGTTTTGTGAATCATGTAAGACAAAGTTGAATGCGAAAGGGTGGACAATTAAATGAGACCATAACGCAGATTAAAGAGTGCGAATACAATGGAAATAAAGAAGATTCAGGCCATTCCACGGAATGGTAGTTGGGAAGCACTCTATGAAAGAGTGAAGAAAGGTCATGGTAATCCAGTATGGATTGAGCTGAAGGTGACGCCAGAATTGTTTGGCGACCTATACAATTATGATCTTATCTGGGAGGCTAAACAGCGAAAATTCTTATATATCAAGGCAAGAATGAAAGATGATGGGAACATATATCTTGAAATGTGTGTCCAACGAAACTATGGTGACGAGGACGGCTTTGGTGTAGAACCTGACGACTATATGTATGGAATCATTGGACCAGACGGGCATTTCATCAAGCCATTATATATAGATTGAGATTGTTTAAACAAAACAAAACTTATATTATGTCAAGGAGTTTTATTATCTTGCTTGTTGGAGCTATCTTTCTTCTTTGGGGCTGTTCTGAAAAGACAGAACACTCCAAAGAAGAAAAGGATATGTGGTCTTATCCTGAAGACTATGACGTGGATCCAGTGACAGACATTCAAGCGTATTTCGATTCACTCTATCATGAATGTGGTGCAGACATCTATACACATCTCCCTGAAGACGGTGAGTCAATAGAGGTATGGAATGGCGTAAAGGAACTCCATCGATATGTGAACCAAGAGCGTCAGGATTATCCAGTAGAGGAGATAAGAAAAGCTCTTGGACACATGGCATTTGAACAGGGCTATATCTATAATCATAGTGGTGTAAACTCTGACAGTGTGAACGCTGGTGAGGTGTTTATGTTCCGTTTCTTGGAACAAGCAGCGATTCATAGTCCTCAATTGGATTTTATAACCGACTTACATACAGAGGATGGTGAGGCTGGTATTCTATATTATCCAGAGTGGTGCAACATCTATCCGCTCTATTCCTTCTTAGTGTATCAGACAAAACAGGGATTTAAAGTGTTGACTGTCGGACAAAAAGGTGAAGCCAAAATTAACAAGATTTCCCGATTGATGGATAAACATGGGGGATTCTATTATCTGTGTTACAACAATAATGACAGCATCTATTACCGCCAATATCTGTATAGCTGGGATGGTGAGACGATGACTTTGCTATGCAAAACCCAATAATATAAATAGACAGAGATATGAAGAAATTTGTTATGTTACTAATCGGTTATTTGATGACGGCGATGGCTGCATCGGCACAGGTGAATGTAGTGGACAGTGTTGAGGAATGGATACCAGACAGTATCGAGGTTGATACAGTCGCCATGGACGAAGAGAATTGCCAGGATCTTGAGATATCGGATTGCGAACTGACGAATCGTTATGGACTCATTGTTACTGGTGGCAAATATGGTATTCGCGACAATGAAAAGAAAGAGAATGTCACGGAAGTCATCTATGACGATGCCTCCCCTGCCTTCAGGAGGAAGGTAGAGGATGAGTATTTCACCTATTTTTATATTATGAAGGATGGGCGTAAAGGCATTGTTGGCATCGCCGAATCGACAAACAATGTGATGACCATCATGTCATCATCAGATAATAGCAAATATGATATTTATGCCCAATAAGATTTCGCAGACATATGGTATCATGGGTGTTAGTCTAGTTGGTACATACAAGTGCGGCATTTCTGGAGCAGGATGCCTGAGGTAAGGCTTTGATGCTCCTGAGCAGCCAAAGGGTAAGGAATTGGTCGATCGACCAATTCCTTATTATTACTAAAAGTTCCAAGCCGTGACGTAGTGGTCGAACTTGATTCCCTCTGTACTGCCGAACTGGGCGATGATCTTCATGATCTCTTCCTGTTGCTTTGGCGAGATCGTGTTTTCACCGTTATGAACTCGGTAGTACGGGCCACAGCCTCCACTAAAGTATGAGCGTACACACGCGCGGGCCTCTGCTTTTTGCCATTTGGGAACGTTATCATAGAGTTTCCTGAAACCCCATGCGTTCTGCACAAGCCTCTTCTCTCGAAAACACTTGCACGTTCCGTCCTGCCAGGCTGTTGGAAAGATCGTCGGCCCAGAATGACGGTCCTTAGGCGACAGCAACATGGCTTGATAATGCATGCAACGCCCTTTCTCTGCGCATTCATTGTTGAAGCACAACGGATATCCCCAGGGAATATCCTTGTAAGTAAGTTTTTTCTCCTCCATATTTTTTATTTAAACATCGTTACTAAAAAATCTCTCATCCCTCCCGAAATCTCTGGGAACACCTCTGTACAAAGGGGTTTGAGCACGGGAGAGATCTTTTCAATCTCTCCCATATCTCTCCCGTCACCCCTCCCGTCAGGTTCATGCAGCCCTGAGTGGCACCACCTTGTAATAAGCCACATGCGAGTGCTCCTTGTGTTCGAATCCCAGAGCCGAGATCGTCTTACCAAGCCTGACCCTATTGCCGATGGTGTTCTGCAGCGTCGGATAATCCTTCTGCATGATGCCGATCATCTGGTCGCAGTTCAAGGTCTTCACCACCTCGCCCTCCATAGGCTGACGGAAACAGGCCACAAACATCTCGCCGAGGTCCTTCTTCTCCATGAAATCCTGATTCAGCTGCTGGATACGGGCCACCTCATCGTTGTTGAACCAGTAGGGTGCACCCTGCTCACGGATCTCATGCACCACCTGCGCATAGAGCTGACCATAATCGATGTCGCCTGTATTGTCGATCATCCTGCCATCAGGAATCAGAATACAGATGTTTCGACGTGAGCCTGTGACATCCTTCAACGGGTGGCGATTGTTGGTGGTGGCCACGAACGATGCGAATCGAGGACGATCCTCTTGGGTACGCCCGAATATCGGACGCCCGTTCACCTTGCTGACAGACAGGGTTTGCTTCAGCGACGACTGCTGAGAAGGGCGGATGGCATCCAACTCGTCGAGATTGACGAAGAGGTTGTTCGTCAGCGCCATCTCCTTGTCAAACTTGTTCGACAGGTTCAGATGGTCGAGATAGTACTCCCGCAGATTCTGTGGCAACAGACGTCGCACGAAAGTGGTCTTTCCACAACCCTGACTGCCGATGAACGTTGGCACACACTCATTGCCGTGAAGCATGTCCATCTGCAGCCAATGAGCCACAGCAGAACGCAACCAGACGGCCAGATAGTTCTGTTGCTCAGAGGTAATGCCTGGAATACGGCCGAAAACCTTGGCAATATGGTTCTGGCCGTCCCACTGAGGCAGGCTCCTGAGAAACGCCTGCACAGGATTGTGCTCAGGCACCTCTTCCGACTGCACATACTCCGTGATCTCCGTCTTAGGGCTTCCCTTCTCCAAGATGTTCTCGCGCTTGGCACGAATCACGATACTGTTGAGGGCCGCCGACGTCAGAGGACGGTATTCCAAATCTTCCTCATCCGAGGCGCACGAGAGACTGCCGAAAGTTTCGGCAGTGTAGCCTTCGGCTTTGTTGTCAGCCTTCGGCAGAACCGCGAACTCCACCTTCCCGTTGAGGATGTTTCGACGGAAACGATAGTTCACCATCAGGAACTGCTCAATCACAAGCGTTCCCTCCTGAGAGGCTCCTGGAGTCTCTACAGGCATCAATTCACAATTCATCATTCTTATTTAATATCAATGGTTAATCTTACTCCTTCAGGTCACTTCCTTGTAGCAATATTGGCGCGCTTTCCACAGCGTGCTTTTCGAATGCAAAGGTACAACATTTTATTTTCATATGCAAGTTTTTCCACATAATATCGTGGATTTTTTCAAAGTGTTAAACCCAATATTTTCCTCCTTATTTAATAATGTTCGCGAGACGGGAGAGATATGGGAGAGATGACGGGAGGGATCAAGGGAGATATAAAACGGCAACTTTCCTTTGTTTAAGGGCTTTTCGAGAGATTGACGGGAGGGATGGAGGCTTTTTGAAGTATCTATTGTTTTTATTAGTAAATCGCCAAGTACAAAAATCGTTTGACTAAATCTGCTTGATGATTCCCACCTTGGGAATGGTATGTTCCCACACTGGGAACTAAACATTCCCAAACTGGGAATAAATCCTTTGCTTTTCGGACTTCACTGTCACCCCTATGCATGCAATCCAAATTTTTCCCTCTCGAATTCGAGGGGTTTAGAAAGTTGACTGAGCTAAATGCCTTTAAGCATTAATTTTCAAATATGTAAGCTTTTTATCGAAAATATGATAATCATAAATATAATAATCATATTCCCAGTAATAGTTGCCAAGGCACGCCACCATTTGGCCTAAGGCTTCTTCATTCCTTAAGCCATTTGACCCATATCATATAACCGAGCAAGAAGAACACCGATGGGACACCCCACCTCCAAAACATTTCATATAGATAGCACACAACCCAATAATAACGCCATGAATGGTAAAATTGTGCGGGCATATCTATTGGTCTGTCTCTTATCATAAATCCCATAGGCCCGAGAATGTCATTATAAAACAGAGTATACACTCCTGTCAACACTAACAACCCCGCAACAACACTTTTTACCCAAATTGGCTTTCCTTTCGAAAGTAATGCAATAACCACTATGGGTGGGAGCATACGCAAGAACAATGACATCGGAGCATGAAATACTGATATCATTACAAGAAAGAGATAGACGACGATCACCACAACCCAAACACATCCTCTCTTTGTATTCATTTTCATATAACTTCTTGACATAAATGAACTTCGGATAACACCCAAAGAAGCATAGGACAATTAAAAGCGTTAGCAAACTCTATCTTTCCATATTTGAGGATGATGGGATGATTACTTATTCTTATTGTCAACTCTCTGCCATACTATAGAGTCTTTTCGGTTTATAAGGGATTCTATGAGTACATGCGAGTCTTCGTTAACTTGTATAACTCTCATAAGATGCTTTCCAGCAGCACTCACCCACTTATACTTAAATGGTATAACTACATTGAAATCCTTATCTACATACCCCCATTTCCCTTCCTGACAAACAGGAGCCAATCCGTTGTTGAACGGCTTTACAGCCTCATAAGGCGTATCATTGACTGGTGAATATAGATTCATATTTTTGTCTATAAATAGCCATGTTCCATCAGAGGCTTTTACGCCAGCATAACCCTCGCACATTGCTGTAACATCTGCAAAATAGTGCTCTTCTGGAAGTGCTCCCAAATAATATGGATTGGAATTCTGAACCTCATGTGGCTTAAGGTAGTTACCGTTTCTATCTAAAAACTTTAGGTCTGGACCAAAGAGTTCTGCATTTTGTCTTTCTGCTACTGCAATACCATCATCAGTAAAGTCATAGTAATTATAAATAGAGGGAAGATCGTTTTTGATTACGTTTCCATGTTCATCCAACAAAACGGTTACAAGAGATTGTATAGGCATGCTATCGTCGAAATCAGGTTCTTCAAATTCTAATTCCCCATTTTCATTATGACGTACTATTGGCTTTGGTTCTTGGTCTTTAGCCATAGACCATATTGTTCCAAAAGAGCGTCCATTAACACATGAAGTAAGGTCTTTGTAAATAAACTCTGACACACGTTGTCCTTGAGAGTCAATGTAACCCCACTTAAAACATGCATCAGTCACAGGCTCATCATCATTACACTTGAATATTTGAACCGCAGCCTTGCCCGAAGAAAAGTCTTGGTAACTATAGTACTGAGCAGGAACACGTTGGTTCCCAAGTGTGTCAATATATCCAAACTTATATGTTATTGAGTCTTGATATGGTGCAAGTCCTTCGCTAAAAGAAAGCCTGGTCGTCAATTCTTGTAGTAGAGATGAATTGACATTCTTATCGTCGCCAACCCTAAAACGACGAATTAAATTGGGTTCTATCACAAACTCGTTTTCTATATTGATATAACCATACTTCATATTCAGGAAACGTTCTTTTGTCACTTCTTTTGCATAGCCTAACCCTAATTTGTTAAGAGTACTATCTGAACGATAATCATAGAACGTATCAACAACTGCTGCCGCCAAGTGATTTAAGAAGTTGGAAACACATCTGTATTGAGGAACAACGACCTTATTACCTAATGAATCTACAAATCCATATAAACCATTCTCTTTAATGGGATAAAGATCCATGTCACGATACTTGTAGTTCTGACAGGAGAAGAAAGACAAGGCTAGAAACGCGAATAATGACAAACGAAATAATCTTCTCATATACGTTTTAGTTTTAGTATTACCATGCATATGCTATGTTACTCATGAATAGTTGTCCACTTGAAAGTCTTGACGAGATTAAACAGATTATTGAATAGAACTGAGTCCTTATCGTGGAAAGACACAGTCATCAACGCCGCTTCTGTTCTGTTCATAAGAAAGAATATGTGACAAGATACTGGACCTTCGCCAGTATGTCCCTTCCTTCTGTAATATGCATCGTAGGCAATGAAGGATTTATGATTATATAAAGGGTGCGAATCATAGAAAGGTCCATTTAACAGCTCTCCATCAGGGACAGTATAGCCCAGTATCTTATCGCCACCACTCAATGCTCTCTTGACAACAGAAGATAGAATCATCTTTTGATCTGAGTAGCTGATAATATCGTCTGCTTTGTTAAAATCACCGATGCCATGATAGTAATAATCAATGCCGACTCGTCCATAGTGATATTCACTAGCATCAGTACTATCTTCATACGTAAAAATAACACTTGAGCAACCTTCATTCATTGGATAAGATTCTGTCTGCCGCATATATGGAGGCAATTGTATCTGAAATGCACTATCAAACAGGCAGTGAGTCTTCCAATCATTAGGTACGTGGAAATCCTTATAGTCGACATGAATAAAGGTGTTCCCATATAATTCAACATCGTTTACTGCTTTACTGTCCCAACAGCCTACCAGCGTTATAGCGAATAGAAAGAGAAAAAAACTGATTAAATGTTTCATATGTGAGGGATTATTATCGTTTAGCATATGTTGTACCACTACATATATCTATCAGAGAGCGTTTTGTAAAAAACACGGGCAAATCCAACAAAAGGAAGAAAACACAAATAACGACATAGTTGCTTAGCCCCATTTGAAGGTGGAAGAGGAGATAGACCCCAAACATTAACACACCTCCACATATAGCCCTTAACAGTGCTTTGCCAAAGCCTATTTTGTCATCTGCACTATCTAATAACACTCCGCCCAACATTCGCTTTCCTAATGATGCTGACAATATACTCTCAAATAGGAAATAGTATAAGAGATTGAGAATGATAAACGAGAATGTAATGCTCATGTCCAGTTCTATCGTAGAGCCAATATGGGGTGGTTCATTAGCTAATTTCTCCCTATCTTGGTAGTATTGACTAACTCCATCAGTATAAGTCCCATAGCGATTCATTGCAGCCCTGTCTATGTATTCGTAATTATTGGGTGATGAGTTCATCAGTCCCATATAAGTACCAAGTCTGCCAGCAGCTCCATATGGGCTAACTGCTATAGAGCCAACTACGAAAATAATAAGGATAAGCAATTTATCTATGATGCTACCAACAAATCTTCCAAATAAAGACATTTTCTTAACTTCCTCTACCGTTAACGACAGTTCCTCGTGACCTTCCTCTGATGAAACTTGGTCAACAGGTGGCACTATTTCTATATGCTCATGGGACGCACTTACTTCCACTATATCGTTGGCAGGTTCGACTTCCGTTGAATTTTCATCAGATACTTTAGCGATTGTTTCATTCTTTGCTAATGGTTGAGTATAAGTAGTGATATTAGCATTATAATCTTTTATACTTTTCGCATTGTCTATTTTCCATTGACGATATCGAGCCTTAATCCTTTTCAACAATGGAGACAGATATGGATAACATTTTTGCAGTCCAATTATTCCTAAGGGCAATAAGACGGTATAGAAAAAGAACTCGGAAAAATCATAGCGATCAGCATCCAAAATGTTTATATAATACTTTTCGCCTCCCAAAACCTCTCCAAGAGAACGACTAAAGGGATAAAAGTCTTCACTATCACTTTGGTTAGAAAAAATAAACAAACCAAGATTTATTAGAAACCACACAGCATAGCAGTATGCAGTTTTCTTATGAGCAACGATTAACTCGGAAAACTTGCTTCTTTCCAATAAGCCGAAAGAATTACCTTCCTTTTGCTTTTTTCCACAATTGGGACAGAAATTAGAATCATTTGATAATTCCTTACCACAATACTTGCAATACATAAGCCTGATTATTTATGCTGTTAATCCTTTAACCTTTCCATTACTTCGTTGAATTTGACAACTTCATCAGAAGAAAAACTGATGGTCAATTCGTTTTTTCTATTAGAGCCAATAAAATGGTAATTGATGCCAATGGGAACATTTGATGCAACACGATGAAATGTCAAACCAGTGGTTAAATCTGCCAATGTCACTGCTTGGTCTACTTTAGCCCATTGTCTAATTTTTGTTGCTTCATCAAAATCTTTGAGTCCTTCGTCTACTTCAATTTCGATATTTACCACTTTGTCGGTGCAAGATATATCTTTCATGATATAGCCAGTCTCCATCTCTCTTGGTAATGTATTCTTGGCAGAAGCGACATTCATCTTCAATTCGTCCAATCGTGTCATTTCGTGAGAAAGTGCATCTGATATTTCGTCTGGAGTAAAGGTTGTTTTTATAATAACATCTCCTGTGCTCTTACTTTTTACCACATGCTCAAATGTCACGCGGTAATCAACCATTTTCTGGTAATCTTCTCGTTCTTTCCCACTTGAAGAAGACAAAGACGCTACCATATTAGGTCTCATGTTACCATAAAACAACTTCACTTTCTCAATAGGAATCAAAGACTCATCCACAATCTGTATTATTCTATATACAGAGTCCACATATTCAACACTCATTTTCATACCCATTGGTCCCTCTTTGTCACCATTGGCTACTTGTGAGTTGTAATACTCGGCTTTCTCGACTAGTTCAGGACATCTTATGTCAAGCACTTTGGTGTTTCTACCATTACATGAGCATATCACTATCGCAACCATTCCAGAAATGGAACATTTTAAAACACCTGCGATTATATTACAAACCTTTATACTATCCATAAACAGTTTTCCTCATATTATAATTCTTTCGAAATTCTATCAATATCACTTATACATTTTTCTGTTAGATAGTCCATTCCATATCTTGTCATACCAGATAAATTCGCGCCATTATCAGCACAATAAGTTAGAAAAGGATTTTGCTCCAAAATCATTTGAATTCTCTTTAGAGCAGAATCCTTTTGTTTTTGGTCTGATGCCCAACAATAGTCCTTATATGATTCCTGTAAAAACTGATTTTTTGCGACCCATTCTTTCTTTTCGTGCTCACTTAAATTCATTTAGATTCTCCAATAATAATGCCAAACAGACTCCCAAAGTATGGCGGTTGTCAAAAGCGGTTAGCTACACATAAAAAGAAGCGTAGGAATCTCCTTGTCACTCGTCCTCCGCATAGAAACTCTGGCATCGCCCTAATAGTTGAACGAGCAACGCCGAAGCCCACGCCAATATGTATATCGCATCGTAGCCAATAATGGCTAATAATGCATATGCCGGATATTACATACCCATGAGCGTCATTGTTGCTTTGGTTCTTGACTGTTAGTTGTGGAACTGCCAGATTCCGATGCGTCAAGCACAAAGCGTTACAAGTACGCTTTTCCTATATATAGGTCTCCATCCTCACCAGTCCCACCCACAAGCGGGGCTTCGGTATGAAGACTTTGCAAAGATAGAAAGATTTTTTGAACTTTACAAATAATTGAGAAAGAAAATTGCCAAGATATACTTTCACAAGGCTTGTGAAGAGACACAATAGCCTTTTTGGCCCTCATAATCCATAAAAATCATCCAAAGTTTGGTAGTTTCAGACAAAATGACTATCTTTGCAAACAAATAAAATAGTATTCACCTTTGCAGCGTATTATGGAAACGTCAGAAAACTCGATAGAATTGCAAATAGCAGCTGTGCTGAGCGACATTCGCCAGAAGGGCTATTCTTCTGTGCAACCATTCAGTATTGGTAAGGTCGAAGAGCGGATGATGCAGTTCGCTCAAATAAATGGTGTCATCCTTGCCAGTGATGAACTCTACATGAGTGCGAAGCAATTGCAGCATAGCATGAGAGCCTCAAAGGAAGCCAAGGGCTTAGTAGTCGAAGATGCTGATTTAATAGGTTTTCCCCAGAACCGTTTCCAAATGGATCTCTTCTATGACGGTGAATGCTTTATCTATACTAATGGCACCTCGAAGTTCATCGTTCACCCCAACTATCAGATGAAAGTGAGTCGAGAGGTGGTAAAGCTTGTCAATTTCATCACTGCCACCAAACGAACGGACAAAAAGGAGTTCAATGGGAAGCGGTACATCAAAATAGAAAAAGCTGGCCACAAGTGACCAGCTCTGTATTTGAGTGAAGGAAACCAAGCGGCAAGGTCGAATTGCTCATCATCACACAGATGCCACCGTTCCGCACATCGTGGCTCTACTTGGTTTCTCCTTTCACGATGCAAAGATACGCGCTCGGCTTTGCCGCTTGCCAACGCAAGAACTTTATTTGAAAGTTCCAAATTTTGAGGAGAAAAAGTGAATTATATCCCTTGAATTAGAAGGAATCATCCATCAGATCCTTGGATACAGAATACAGAATACAGTTATTTTTTCGTGAAGGGGGGACATGATGACAGGAGAAGAAAGATAATAGTATATTATTATATATTTTAATTTTATATAATATAAATATTATATAAAATCATATAGAGATATTGACGAGAGGTTAGGGGGTCACGTTATAAAAACTGTATTCTGTATTCTGTATCACTTTGTCTTCTTCGAAATCTAATTGAGAGACTTGAATTAATCGTACATTTGCATTACAACAAATAAAAGACGGGATTTGCGGCCTAACTAGGCAACAAAAATTACCTACCCAGCTAGCACTTGTTTCCTCGCTTTTCAATATGAATCTGCCATCAGGTCTTTACGACCAATGAGGCTAAAGATTGTGATTTCATTGTCTTCGTTGAGGATTCGAAGCGTACGAAGAACCTCATTGAGCGTAGAGCCACTGGTTGTCACATCATCGATGACCAACACATTCTGCTTTCTAATAGTCTCACAGAGTTTCTCATCCATCGGATTTGCCAAAACATCCTCGTAGTTATATAATCGTGGTTGATTAAACCTATAGATATAGCGCATCATGTACTGACACTCTCGACTTCTCATCTTAGGGAAAAGCACCAAGTCGTAATGAAAGAGGTTAATCTGTTTGTCGAGTTTATCTACGGCCTGTCTGATGAATAGTCCTTTGTCCTCGTTTTCAGTAATTGGCAATAACGAATCATTGTAATAGTATAAACACTTACCGAATGCCTCCAATTGGTTACAATTCAAATCGTTGTTCATTACATCTGATTCAGAGAACAATCTGTTTATAAGTATCATCAGAACACACAAGCCCAACCGAACTTGCGTACAAGATCCTTAAGAAGATTTCGATCCTTAACAGGAATATGGACAACTACAGCTTCATGTTCATCGCCAGACATCTTGTAACCTGACAATGGAAGACGCTCCTCGCCAACAAAAGCTGCTTGATGAGGCTCGAAATAATAGTTATCATCACGATACTCCACATCGAAATATTCAAAAGGCGTTTCCGGATTATCATATAAATTACGAAGGTCTTCCTCACCATTCAGAAACAGTTGTAAACGATTACTGGAAATACGGATTGCTGTGTATTGACATGAAGCCTCATCGTCATACAACAAACAAAGGTATATCGTATCGAATGCATCCCTAGCAACGAACAACTGTGGCACATCGCAGAAATCGAGGATTCTATCTATCGTCAGTTTGTTATTCATAAATCAACAATTTTAGCCTGTGACACTTCAAAATCAGCAGAACGCCACCACGAATAATGAGAATCGGAGAACGTTTTTTTCATCACACCATCTTTTGGTTGTAGTGTAACGACTGGGGGCACCGCATCCAACGGAGGGCATAAAGCTGGTAGTTGCTCGTACCAATTCATCACATTCATATTTATCGCTGCAAAGATAAAAAGAAAAAAGCAAATAACAAAGAAAAAAAGGAAAAATATCACTTAAAAGGGATCTGCCATCAGATCCTTGGATATAGAATCGTGCCAACGTGCCAACGTGCCATTTGGTATTTCAGCACGCAGCGACGCAGGCACGCAGCGACACTGCTTCATTTGCCTTAGGATGCCATAGGTTGTCGACAATTCGACAATTCGACATTTCATTTATTAAAATCAACAAAAATAGTAATTATAATTATATAATATAATATATATAATATATTATATATATTATATTATATAATTTGTTAGTTTATGATTATTCAATTGTCCTTACTGTAACTATTTACTTAAAAAACCACCAATTGTCGAAATGTCGAATTGTCGACTAATGTAAAAATTTGCGGCATCAAAAACACAGATGATACCATGATACCTGATACCTTCGACACTAAAGGAAAACGGCCTCTTATTTTTCGTCAGGAGGCTATTATTAGAGTGACAGAAGCCTGTTATCAGAGAATAAGAGGCTCATAATTTGCTATCAAGCCCAAAACACAAAAGTCGCTGTGTCGCTGCGTGCCTGCGTCGCTGCGTTTATTCTCGCTTTTCAATTACTCGTAGTCGTCGATGACGGCGTTCATCATGTCCATCATGGGTTTGGCGGCACGGAACATGGGAACGATGGCGTCGAGCCACTGGTCGCCCTGGAAGAAATCATCGGGCACCTGATGCCAGCAGCAGTAGTCCTTCTGACGCAGGTAGTCGACATACTGCCAGTCGCGAGGGAAGCCAGACGGACAGGTCTTCAGACGCTCAAGTCCGAAGCCCTGTGGCTGGTCCCAGCTGGAGACATCAGTGGGCGAAGGAAAACTGGTGGGTGAAGGGCTGCCAAAATACTTCAGGAACTCAGGACTCCGGACGCATCGCAGCCACTCATCAATGTTTCCCATTATCTCGTTGCGACACGACGTCAGGATGTTCGTGGGCAACCAGTAGTTACCACAGGCCACCATGCAGTGATCAGGTTCCAAATGCAGATAGTACCCACCATGCAACGCCTTCTTGCCATGTGCTGCGATATAGGCGCCAAGATGGTTCTTATAGGGCGACTTGTCGTTTGAGAAGCGCGTGTCGCGATAGAACCTGTATGTGCAGTCCTTCACCGTCAGATGGATCACCGACGGGTCGAAGGTGGTGATGCGACGGATGGCCTGCTCCACACCCCGCTCGAAATCTGCCCGAACGGCATCATACTCCTGTTTATGTTCCTGAAACCACGTGCGATTGTTGTTCTTCGCCAACTGTCGCAAATACTTCAATATCCTTTTTGCATCCATAATAAACTTATCTGGTTTGCAAAGATACGAACTTTATCCGGAAATACCAAATTGTCAGCAGGAAAAGTATCTTGGATAATGCTTACTTGTGAAGAGCCATGACACTCGTATACTTGCTGTCCAGAATGGCGATGTCTGCGGCACTGGTCGTCGGCTCGCGATTGTATTCTGCTACGAATCCCTTGCGGGCACTGTTGGCCGACTTCGAAGCCT
>JAEEGH010013451.1_pt1 | contig 18143 bp, 10 predicted proteins | sample 9134181 | NCBI WGS metagenome assembly JAEEGH01 (sample SAMN16246544, study PRJNA631951) | gut metagenome | biome: gut microbiome; feature: rumen; material: DP-attached | host: Bos | place: Iran: Karaj | collected 2018-10 | reverse complement strand
CGGCCAAAACTTTCTGCGCGTGGATGGCGTAGCGGGGTTTCTTGGCATCCACCACGACGACGGCGGACAGCATCGCCGTCACCGTCAGCAAAAGGTACAGAGTTCTTCTCATCATAGTCTATTCAACGTTTCTACAAAGATAACAAGATTTCTCGACTTTGCCACAAAAAGCCTTGAGCTCTCGATGATCCCCTGCGGCCCGGGAGGGGCATATAGGTTCTGAGGGGGCATTCTCCGGAAAGATAAATGCCTTCGGGAGACGGATCCGGACGATCTGACCTCCAAAATTTATGGTCCGAATCAAGTAGTTTGTACTCAATTCTGTCCAGCCGTTGAAAGACTTGCGCATTGGAGGCCAGGAAGCGACGCATTAAGACGAAGGCATCCATTATTTTAACGCTGATGTCGACAGCTGTGGGGGTATGCAGCACAGCGGACAACATTGCGACTCCTTGCTCCGTGAAAACATACGGCAGGGAGGAAGAATGTTTCATTGTCCCGAACCGGTTGCATTTTGCAACCAGTTCATCTCTTTCCTCGGCGGAGATCTGAAATCTGAAAGATGTGGGGAAACGTTTGATGTTGCGGTTGGCTTGTTGGTTAAGTCGCTTTGTTTCAACCCCATATAATTCAGCAAGGTCTCGATCGAGGATTACTTGTGTGCCCCGAATCGTAAATATTCTATCGTCAGCAGTTATTGTTTCTTTCGAATCCATAAGTGTTATTTTCTCCAAAGATGACAAGAAATAGTCGTTAGTGGAAATCACTGACGGATAATGTTGAAAAACAGTATTGAGGGGTATTCCGAGATGGATATAAGTACGAAAAACCCGTGCAAGTTGCAAGGGCTTGCAGGGGGAAGAAAAGTGCGGGAAATGACCTGGGAGACACTTCCTTTGCCGTTTCTCGGTCCGTCCAACGAAGCGGCAGCCGTCAGTCGGATCACGGCCGTGATGACGGGCTTCTTCCGGAAGAACTTCCTGTTGGCCTTGTAGATTTCCTGCGCAATCCTGTAGTGCTACTCCCAGCCGAGCGGCGTCAGGTCCCCGGCCCGGAAGCGGCAGGTCTCCTCGAAATAGGCCGACGCCTCCTGCCAAAGCCGCTCGTCGAGCTCCGTCAGCGCATCCTCGTCGTGCGCGGCGCGAAGTACGCCCAGGCTGCGCTCGTACTGCGTGTCATTGAGCAGGTAGCGCGCCCCGTGGCGGCCGTGATGGCTCAGGTAGACGGGCTCATACCCCTTCGGAGGAGCCGTGACGGAATAGGCCGTGACGGGCATCATATAATACACGCCACCCGCCCTTGCGGGGTCGGCATATACCGCCTCCCGGACGGACTGGGCCGATGCGGGGATGGCCAGCGCCACCCCCGCAAGGACTCCAATCAAGAATTTCCGCATCATTCAGCTTTCTTCAAGGTCGGGACGGCACCCGAAAGATCCCAGACATCCGTACTCCAGCCGAGGTCTGCGGCGACCTGCGCGGCGGTCTTGCCGGCCGCGGCCGGCTTGGCGTGGTAAGGTGCCTGGCAAGTGGCAGGCGCTTCGACCGCGCCGTTGTAGTATACAAGCGGATTGGTCGGGGTGGAATTCTCCTGGTCATAGAGCAGCGGCCAATCCGTATTGGCGCAGTTGTAAGAGACGGTCATCTCCGGGTTGCGGAAGTTGTCGGTGAGCGTGCTTCCGCCTGCAACGGAACCGATAAAGGCACCGGAGCCCCACTGTTCGATTGTTCCGGTTTCAGCTACGACACTGGTTCCCCAGGCGATGCACTTTTCGACTGTCAGACTGATGTCGGCGTGAGTTCCTGCCACACTATTTTCAACCTGGGCCTGTCCGATGAAACCGCCTGCGCCAAGTGCGCTTGTCCTGACGGAAGCTCCGGTATAACAACGGCGCACGGTCAGATAACCGCTTCCGGCATTCCCCATAAAGCCGCCGTCACGCTGGCCCGTTCCGGTGAGCGTACCATAGAATGCGCAGTCTTCGACCACAGCGTTACGGACGAATCCGATGACACCGCCTACCCAGTCACCGCCTTTGACATCTCCTGTAGCATAGCAGCGGGCAATCTGTTTCTCCGGACCATTGTTATTGTTGGCCGACCCTCCAAGGATTCCGCCGACACGACTCTTGCCGGTCAGTTTCATCGAGCTGTAGCAGTCGGTAATCGACGACCCGTTCGTATCGGCGCTCTGCGGATTGAACTGGCCGACGATGCCGCCGACGAGATTGCCAACTCCGGAGATTTCTCCGGAAGTATGACACTTCGACACGGTTGCCCAATGAAATACATACGGCAGAATACCGCCGAGGAAGGCGTCACCTGTCGCTTTCGAGTTGGTTATCGTTCCGTCAAATGAGCAGTTCGTATAAATGCCGCCGCCCGTATAGCCCTGCATACCGCCGACCACGGTTCCGGTCGTAGTAATATTCATCTTCGAACTGCAGTCTTCCATCTTGATATAGGCTGCACCGTTGCTTCCGCCGAGGATGCCTCCCGTGGAGTTTCCGCTCGCGGTCGTCAGGGTCCCGGATGTGCTGCATTTCTTGAAAGTGGTGAGGTATTCGCCGCCCCATTCATCGGCTCCAACCAGACCTCCGATGTACTTGTAACCGCTGGCGCCGGTCGACGTCCGTTCCACTGTTCCTTCAAATGAGCAGTTGATAAACTTGGCGTTGTGGGCGCGGCCGACAAGGCCTCCTACCGTATTGCCGGAGCTTTGGCTTGTAACCTTGCAGTTCTTTGCGTGGACATTCTCGACGGTGGCGTCAATGGCCGTATTGGAGCTGTGGCCAGCCCAGCCGGCCAGGATGCCCAGCGGGCCGCCTCCGGTAGCATGGGCATAAGTTATGGTGCAATTCTCGAAATACAGGTCCTTGACGGTTCCGTTGATGGCGCCGAAGATGGAGGGATATCCGTCGGAGAAGGATGCGGTCAGGTTTTTGACGGTATGGTTCTGTCCGTCAAACACAAACCGCTTGGTATCTGCATTCGGATGGAGTCGGGTCCAGGATGTCTCGGCACCGAGGTCAATGTCCGCCACCAGTTTGAACCACCGGGTCTCGCCTTCGACGAGCTTGTCCCCAAAGGACTTGAACTGGGCCAGCGTACGGATGATGTAGGGATCCTCCTCCGTTCCGGTCCCCTGCTCGGCGACAGTCCAGTTGGATGCATTGAGCTGAACCCTGTTGACCATTCCGCTCTTGAGGGAGCCCGCCTCCGTAAACGTAATGACCTTGGTCCATACGCCGCCGTCCGAAGCATTCAGGGTAACCGTAATCGGCACACCGGCCGGGATATCCAGGTCCACCCAGGGGAAGCCCGCATAGGCGGTCAGCACATTGCCTTCGGCCAGCACGACGTCCTCAAAGTCGAGCCCGACGGCAAACACGCCGCCCGGTGCGGCCGCCTCGATGCGGGTGACGCCGGGCACGGCTGCGGGAAGCGTGAATTCGAACTTGACGATGCCGCTCTGCTTGAGCGTACCGCCGTGGGCGGCAGCCCAGTCGGAGGTAAATGCAAATTCATCGTACGCATCGACATCCTTGAGCGCGGCCACATACTGAAGATGCGCGGGCGAATTGTTGCCCGCCTGCTTCTGCGTCGTCCAGTCGATGGCTTCCGCCTCGGAGAGCGTCGCACAGGTGCCGGGATACAGGATGGTGAAGGACGTGCCTTCTACGGGGTTGCCCTCAAACTCGGCTTCCGGGGAAGATGCACCGGATTTGATGGTAAAGGTCTCCGTCGTCGTACCGATGACGGTCAGCTTGTCGCTGGCCTGCCATTTCCAGCTCATTCCGGTACCGCTGGCAGGAATGGAGGCTTCCACGCGGGAGGGGATGCTCTCCGGCATGACGGCCTTGATGGTAACTTTTCCGTTGTCATCCGGACGGTTTCCGGGCTCCTCCGCCTTGTTGCAGGCGAGAGTCATTGCAGCGATGGCTGCTACAGCCAAAGCGGCTTTCAAGATGTTCTTTCTCATGGCTTCCGTCGTTTTAATCGTTGTCCTCCACATAGAGGTCGTTTTCAGGAAAATCCTTTAACTGCGACGCACAGAAAGATGCTTCCGTGCGGATGTCCCGTACCCGGGACCAGGGTGATACATAAGGGTTCATAGAATATGGGTTTAAAGTATTAATCGTCAAAATAAACTTTTTCGGCGGCGGTGCGGAGAACGGCCGTCTTGGCCGGATCGAGCCCGCAGTCGGCAGGATGGGTCCCGAAGCGCGTCTTGCACAGGACCAGGTAGTTGACACAGGCCTTCAGATAGGCGCCGTAAGGGCCTTGATGATAATCATCGGTATGATATAGATTGATGCCGGAAGAACCGTTCCGCACTTCCTTGAAAGCCTTGCCGATCGGCGAGACCAGATCGCCGGCATATCTGCCCAGCGCCGCGGCACCCGCCTCGAGCAGCCTGTCGAAATTATCCATGGAACCGAATCCCTCGTAATGATCGTGGGTAGAGGCCCAGGTCGCCTCCAGAATCACCTGACAAGACGGGGAACTCTGGCGAATCCGGTCGGAAAGCGCCTTGACGGCATCGGCGATGTCGGCATTGTCTGCGGGCTCTTCCCCGTATTTTGCCGGTTCGTTGCTCTCTCCCTGGAAGAAGGCATAGTCGAAAGGTCCGCGTTCGATGGCATCGATAACCAGCGATCGCGTCAGCAGCGACTCATAGGTCTGCGACCCTTTGAAATTGGCCGTAATATCCAATTGGTGCCCTTCCGCGAAGGCGATTTCCTTCAGCATCCATACGGGGTTGTTGTAGTAGGAGAAGGAGTTGCCGAGGCAAAGGACTTTCTTGGTGTCGGCCGGCGCCGCCGTGCCGAAATTCTGCACGTACGCGCCCGTATATCCAAACGGAGCGAAGCGGCTATAGCCGTTGGAGGATGTCGAAAGCGTGCTTCCGTCGCAGGCCTGGTCGCCTTCCACCCGGCAGCGGACCTGCAATTCTCCGGAGACGGATTTGGTCAGCTTGAACGTGTGCATCACCGTCGTATGCTGGTAATCGTCCCCGGTCGGGACCCCGGAGCAGATGTAGCTGACGCCGCTCTTCCAGGTGTCTCCGTCCAGGATTTCCACCACCCAGTTCTTCGCCGAAGCGGCATAACTGACCATCGTCGCATTGAAGTCGATGTAGGATCCGGCTGGAAGGGCCGTCTCCAGCGGCATGCACCACACCCAGGCATCGCCATTTACGAGCGTCGCCGCCTGCGGGACGCCGTTCGACGCCACGCCGAGGTTCCAGGCGGCGGAAGCGTTCGCCGAAGCCCGCGTCACGGTAATGTATGCGTCCGCATTGTTGGTCGCGGGAATCTTCCGCTCCGTGGTCCAGGACGTGTAATAGACGGGCTGGTTGGATGTATTGAATACCCATTTCGCCGGCATCGAAGGCCCTTTGGGCTGTTCGGCTCCGCCTTCGAGCGAGAACAGGATGTTTTCCCTCGTTGCGTTGACGGCATCTGAATTGTGCGTCCCTACATAATCAAAATAATTCTCGGCGGTGATGCCGACCATCTGGTATGAGCCTCCATTATATTTGCCGAAATCGCCGGCCGCGACACACGTCGTGAAACTCGCGCTCTTGTTGCACTGGCCGAAGAGCGTCCCGGCATAACCGCCTGTCTTGTCGGTAATCACCCGGCCGTAATTCTGCATCCGGACAAACATATTGCTGTTGTGATTGACGAGGCACACGCAGCCGCCGGCGGGCTGGGCGGTCTTGGAAATCACGTCGCCGTAATTGATGCTGTCTTCGATGATGCTGCCGGTCCCCGTGATGCAGGTCAGGTTGGCCAGGCGGGCATCCGGCGAGTCGTTGACGTTGTTGCCCCGGTTGATGCAGCCTTTGAGCACGGTGTAGCGGTTGCAGGCGGCCACGATACCCGACATACGGGCATTGTTGCCGGTCATATCGCCCTCATTGACGCAGTCCTTGAAGAGGACGGTCTTGGTCGAATTGCCGTCATTGGACGAAAAGCCGCAGATGCCCGCCGTCTGGACGGAGGTCGCGCCGTTCTTGGTGTTGTTGCATTTGTCCGTCGTCAGGGAGCCGAAGTTCTTCAGCCCGGTAATCGTCGTTTCCGCATCGGTGGCGAAGGCCATTCCGATGAGGGCCATCGTCATCCGGAGGTCGTCGGCGACGGTGGCATTGCCGTAGGTCATCGCGGCGTGGCTCTCGATGTTGTTGACGGTCGCCCCGTGCACGAGGCCTGCGACGAGGCCGCAGTCGGTCTGGGCGGAAGGAGAGACTGTCAGCGAACAGGTTTCGTCGAAGACCAGGTTCTCCACGACGGCCCCGTCGGCAAGCGTGCCGAAGAGCCCCCAGGACTGGCCTGCCGTTGCATTCTTGCAGACGGCCTTCCAGTTCTTGATGGTATGGCCGCAGCCGTCGAAATGGCCCTTGAAGGGCTTTCCGGCGCCCCATTCGAGGGTGTTGCCGTTGAGCGAGGTGATACAGAAACCGATGGGCGTCCATTCAGTGACCTCCGCCATGTCGATATCTTCCCGGAGGCAGATGACGCCTTCGTCATCGAGATAGGAGGCCAGGTCGCCGTCGGCATTATACGCCGCCGCGAAGGCGACAAGGTCCTCCGCCGAGAAGATGCCCGTGGTATAGACCGGCGGCTCCGGTCCGGGCCCCGGACCCGGATCGGGGCCCTCGGGCACCGTCGGCGTCTTCCCGCAGGAGAAGAGCGCCAGCAAGGTCAGAAGCAGTGGAATGAAGTGCCTATTCCGCATAGAAGGTGATGTTGGTTTTATTGGCGGTAACGCAGTTGGTGTTGGCGGCCCCTACGTATGCGAAGTAGTTTTCGGCCGTCAGCGTCAGGAGGTCGGTTTCGGTCTTGCCGACCTTGCCGCTCACGGCGCAGCTGGAGAATTCGGCGTCACTTTGGGCGGCGGAAGCGATGCTTCCGTAGAGGGCTCCTGCGTAGGTCACCTTGCCGGCTTCCGTGTCGATGCCGGTACAGACGATCGTCGCACCCAGACTCTTGCAGCGGGTGATCTTGATCTTGGCGGCATTGAGAAGACATATCACGCCCGCAGCGGAAGCGCACGCAGGTGCGATCAGGTCGCCCTTGTTGACGCAGTCCTCAAGGACGACGCCTTCTCCCGCGATGCAGGTGATGTTGCCCGGGCGGAAGTTTCCGCTGCCGGAATAACGCACGTCACCGTTGTTTTCCGCTCCCTTGACAAGGGTGTACCGGTTGGCGGAGGACACGATGCCGGAGCAGCGGCCCGCATCGGTGTAGATGTCGGCATCGTTCCTGAGGTTCAGGAGGGCCTGGGTCTTCGTGTTGTGGTTGTTGGACGAGAACCCGACCACGCCACCGAGCATGAAGCCGTTGGCCCCGTTGCCGCTGTTGCCGCCCTTGGAGAATACGGCGGAGGATGTGCCGATGACACCGTCGTTATAGAGGTTGCTCACGGTGACGTCCTTCGTTACGGCGTGGACCCATCCGATGATACCGCCGATGGCTACGCGGCCGCCGGGGGCATTGTTGGCAAGACCGGAGGTGCCGCCGCCTGTCAGGGGGGCGTGGGTTTTGATATTGGCCACGCTGGCATCCATCGCAAGTCCGGCCAGCATGCCGAAGACACCGGCCTTGGCGGTCTCGATATGCAGGGAGCAGGAGGCGTCGAAGACGATGTTCTTCACGACGGCGCCGTTTCCGAGGCCGCCGAACAGGCCGTAGGCCCCGTTCGCATCCTTGGGCGAGAACGACAGGCGAAGGTTCTTGATGGAGTGGTTTTGTCCGTCAAAGGAGCCCGTGAAGAGGTTGCCGCTTGTAACGACATTGTTGTGGACCCAGGTTGAGAGGGTGCAGTTACCGATCGGAACCCACTCGGTAATGGACGAGCAGTCGATATCGGAGGCCAGGGTGACCGTCGCCGTGATGGCTGACTTGTCACCTTTGTTGACGCGGGTTGCAAAGGCTACGAGCTCTTCGGCATTGGAGATGGAAATGTTGTCAGGCTCCACCGGCTGTTCCGGTTCGTCCCCTCCGCCTTCTCCTTCCATATCCGTCACCTCGTAGGGCTTGGCGATGGCATAGCGCGCCGCTTTGAGGGCGATGGGGGCACGTGCGTCGGTAATGGCCGTCGTGCCCTCCGAGTCTCCGTTGGTGCGGAAGGAGTTGTTGTCCAGCTTCACATTACCGTTGAAGGGGCCGATGACGGTCTCGAAGACTGTGCAGGAGGCGCCGTAGCGGGCGATGCCATAGTCCATATGATATCCGTCGCGGGTCAGGCCGAGGTCGTTGTTGAGGCCGGAGGTGCGAAGATTCTGGAGCATCGCGCCCGTGGAGATGACGCCGTCGAAGCCGCATTCTTCCACGGCCTTCTTACCTTGGGCGGCGATGACGGGCCACATTTCATCGGTGGTGGCGAATGGCTTGGTGACATTCTGTGCCTTGCTCAGGTCGTGGTAGGCCTGGGAAAGGATGTAGTACAGATACGGGTTGCCGCCATTGGCCGTCTGAGCAGCCTTCACCTTATCGACAAGGCCCTGTACGGCAGCTTTTTCGGTGGAGGTCCATCCCCAGGCCAGCTGCCTGCCGGTATGTTCCTGGATGGTGACGACATCCCACTTGCCGCTCGCCGCTACCTGCGCAAGGGTTTTGCCCGTGAGGTTGGTCCAGCTGGATTCGCCGGGATTGCAGATGTAGCACTGGTAGTCGTCCTTCGTGTCCCAGCCGTCGTTGTACTCCGGAATGGTTCTTCCACCGTAGTACATATGGACCATCTGGATGTCGCGGAGACCGGCTGCGGCGAGGATGTTCGGAAGATGCTCGACAGCGTCCTTGGTGAAGGAGTTGCCGATGAAGAAGATGCGGAAGGAGGCGGGTTTGTCGATGTCGTCGTCGGGAGTGACCGGGGTTTCACCGGTTGCTATGTCGATGACCACGTCCGTAAAGGTCGCCTTGCCGGAGGACCCGTCCTTGCCGAGATATTTGACCTTCGCGTCTTCGGGATAGAGGTCGTACTGATAGTTGCCGCCGTTGTATTTTCCGACCTTGCCGGAGGCCTTGCCGCCCTTCCAGGCGGCGGCTTCGGTCACATAGCCGAAGAATACACCACGGTACTGGCCGTCCGAGATGATTTCGCCGTAGTTCTCGTTGTTCTCGTAGGTACCCGCATTCGGGAGCGAAACGATGCCGCCCACGCGGCCGCCGGTCGTCGAGATGAGGTTGCCGTAGTTCTTGCAACCCTTGATGGAGGAATTGTTGGTGGTGAAGCAGCAGATGTTGCCGAGCCGCGTTCCGTCATTCTTCGCCATCGTATTGGTCTGGTTGCCGCGGTTCTCGCAGTTCTCAATGTCGGTGCAGGCATTGGCCGCGCCGACAATGCCCGCCTGGCGGCCCGCCTGGGAGATCATTTCCCCATAGTTGTGGCACTCGGCGATCCGGTTGCGCTTCTCGTTCCCGGCGGGAGCGTTGGCAAAACCGACGATGCCGGCGCAATGGATGCCCGTTGCACCCGCGCCGAGGTTGGCCGTGTTCTCCACGGTCATTTTGCCGTGATTGTGCACGCTATCGACGGTGCAGCCCTCATCCTTGCCGTAGAGTCCGCCGATCATGGCCATATGCAGATAACCGGTCGCGCCGCCTTGATAGGTCATCGGGGCGTGGGAGGTCACGTCGCGTACGGTCGCATCATACAGCACGCCGGCCACGACGCCCGCGCTCAGCGAGACGTTGGTTTTGACCGTCAGGGAGCAGGATTCATCGATGACGAAATTCTGCACGACGGCGCCCGGACCGAGATAGCCGAACAGGCCGAAATGTTTCCCGGCGACGGTCTCGTTGCAGACCAGGTTGAGATTCTTGATATGGTGTGCGTTGCCGTCGAATTTTCCGGTGAAGGGATGGCCGTCCGTCACGACGGGGTTGTAGCTGGTCCAGGGAGCGGTGGCGTGCCCGACGGGCTCGAAATCATTCACTCCGGAGAAATCGATGTCGGCGAGGAGGTTGATCCAGCCTTCTTCGTTCTCCCACTTGGTTGTGGCTTCGCCGGTGTTCACGGCCGTGGCGAATTCGATGAAATCGGCCGCGGTGCGGATACCGGGGGCGTCCGGATCCGGATTTTCGGGCTGTTCGGGCTGCTCCGGCTGCTCGGGCTGCTCCGGTTCAACGATGGGGTCTGGTTTACATCCGGCAATGGTCAACGCCAGAAAGGCGGACAGGATGAGCAAATATTTTTTCATTATTTCAGTTTGAATGTTATAAATACAGGGTAGTGGTCGGAAGGATGGCAGAAGTTTTGAACCGCCTTTCCGCGGGGATCCCGTGTCGAGGCGGCGAATCCGTCATAGAGGATATTCCCGGACGTGATCCGTTTCATCAGCGGCTCCGTCACATAGACCATGTCGATGCGGCGGCCCGAGAGCGTGCTCTTCTGGAATTCCCCGGGGTACAGGCGCTCGATGACGTCGATGTACGGCGTATTGTTCCGCACATAGTCGTGTACGAGGAAGGCCGTATCGTCCGCCGGGAGGTTGTAATGGTAATTATCGATGGATGAAATGGCGTTGAAGTCGCCGGTCATCAGCCAGAGCTGGGCTGCAGCGCCCGGGACGGCCTCGATGGTCTGCTCGCAGATGTACTGCATCTCGGTGGCCCGGAAATGGTCGCCGCCGTGTTCTGCGGCGCTCGCGTCGCGGTCTGTGGCCTGGTAGGTGAACTTGTGCGGCCAGGTGTGGACGGTCACGATGTTGATCTCCTTGCCCTTGCCGAGGTCGACCTTGGCCCATCCGGCGCCGTGGGCGACGATGATGTCGCTCCCGTTGCCCGTGATGCGCTTCACGATTCGGAGGGGATATTTGGACGTGATGACCTGCGGGAAGGTGTCACGCTTGCCCGCGATGAGGCTGTATTTGTGTCCGTAGCGTGCGGCGAGGACATCCCAGTTCCACGGAAGGTACTGGTCCTCGGGCATTTTCAGCTTGGTGCAGGTGTCGGTCACATAGCGCGACTCGGCCTCGGCCCAGATGCAGATGTCGGGATCGAGCGAGCGGACGTAGGCGACGAAATCGTCGTAATTGTTCCCCTGGTCGTGCCACATCCCGTTCTGGATGTTCCAATAGAGCACCTTGATCTCCTTCCCCTTTCCGCCGGCGAGGCAGGAAAGGGAAAGAAGCATCAAAGCGATAGTAAGCAATCGTCTCATGGCCTGGTTCCGAATGAATTGTTCTCAAAGACGACGTTGGCGATGCGGTTGGCCGCGGTCAGGGAGTAATAATCCTGGAAATTGGTCGCGTCAATCGTGATCACCGGGTCTTCCTCCGTCGGGGTATAAGGTCCGATCTTTCCGCCGAGGATGCAGTTCTTTACGGTTACCTTCTTGGCGTTGAAACTGGCGCAGATGATACCCATGAATTTTTCCGTCGTGTTGAACCAGCGGTCGGACTGGATGGTACCGTAGGTGGCGCAGCCGTCGATGACGGTGAAGTAATCGTTGCCATCGTTGGTCTGGCCGACGACGCCGGCCGCATAGCCGTGCGTTGTGTCACCGGTCACCGGGAAACAAATGTCACCGTAGTTGACGCAGCCCTTGATGGTGGTCTTGTTGCCCATCGCGGATACGATACCGGAAGGCCGGCTGTTGGAGGCCTTGACATCCGTGCAGGAGATGTTGCCATAGTTGACGCAGTCTTCGGCGTGCGTGCCTGTGTTCATCGTTCCGATGACGCCCCCGGTACGTGTGGCCTGGGCCGAGAAGTTGGAGTAGTTGACACATCCCTTGACAAGGGTCGGTGCACTCTCATAATTTACGCCGTCCGTCCAGCCGACAACGCCGCCGACGATGAATCCCGTACCGCCGTTCTTGGTATTGACATTGTTGACGACGTCAAAGCTGGCGTGGCCTTTGAGGTCGGTCGCCGTGCAGGAGGTGGTATTGGAGAACATTGAACCGACCGTTCCGCCGAGGACCAGACGGACATTGTCCTTGCCGCCGTCGTTGATGAGCTTGGCATGGCTGTCGAGGTTCGACAGGGTGGATTCGCTGGCAAAGCCGACTATGGCGCCCAGGGAGACGAAGCCGCTGGTGGAAGAAGTCTTGAGGACGGTCTTGTCACCGATGGTCAGGTTCTTCAGCGTGGCGCCCTTGACGACACCGAACAGGCCGCCCGCGACATTGGCACCCGAGGCGTCAACTGTGACCTTGAAGTTGTCGATGGTGTGGCCCTTGCCGTCAAACACGCCGGTGAAGGCGACAGCGCTCGCTGCGAGCGGCTCTGTTGCCGAAGTAGTGACGGAACCGTTTCCGATCGGGGTCCATTCTTCGCCGCCAAGGTCGATGTCGGCGAGGAGTTCCACTTCGCCGGCGTCGTTCAGCCAGCGGGCAATGGACTCTTCCGCGTTGACGGCCGCCGCGAAGGCCTTCAGCTCGGCCGCGTCCGGGATGCCTCCAAGGGCAGTGATAGGCTCGGGGTTGTAGTTGACCGCAAAGGGGAGCTCCGGCATAACGCGCAGTTCCCCGGCCTTGAGCGTGCGGGCCGAGACGGTCTGACGCATAATCTTGTCTTCCGAGTTGATGAAGTCCACCTGGTATCCCAGGGAATACTCACCGGCAGGGACGGGGATATAGACCACGATAGGCTCGGCCGAGAGCTCGCGGTTCACGAGGATCTTGACCTCCCGGTCTTCCGCAGCGGTGGATTTTCCCGTCAGGGCGTGCGAGACATAGTTGATGCCGAAAGGGCCCGAAATCTGCTCCTTGTTCAGTCCCCTCAGGACGATTTCCTTGAGGGTGGCGGGGGTTTCGCCCGCCTTTACGCTGACCTCCAGCAGGGCCGTGAGGGCGGAGAAGCGCAGGTTGCTGCCTTTCTCCGTATAACCCGCAAGGGCGAGGTTCAGCCCGTCCACGCCCAGTTCGGCCGGGAGCGTGACGTTGGAGGCGTCTTTATAGATGGAGGCCGGGAAGACGGCTTTGTACGGGGCTTTGAGATTGTCCTCAAAGGTGAATACGGCTGTCTCCGCCGTCTCTGTCAGCTCGGCTGAAACGGCTCCGTTGACACAGATCCGGTCGCCGGGGTTCCACAGGACGGTGACCTTTGAGTGGTTGATGGAAGCCTTGGTGAGCAGCGGGGTCATCGTGGCCGTGAAGGTCGTTCCCGCCGGGGCGGTTTCCCCAGAATCGGGTTCCTTGGAGCAACCTGCTGCAAGGACGGCGGCGGCGAAGGCCGCAAAAATCATATACTTTTTCATTCGCTTGTCCTCCAATTAGTTCCAGGTGTCGTTAACGAGGTCCAGGCCGTCGATACCGCCGTTCTTGTCCGGGGACTCCGGCTCGGCCGGCTCGTCCGGTCCGGGAATCGTACCCGGGTCTGAGACGTAGGTGATGTTGATCATTTTATCGGCATATGCGGGAGCGATGTATCCGATGAACTCCATGATATTGGCGGAATTCACGTCATACATCTCGTGGTTGCCGTCGGCCTTGTACACGCCGAGCTTGCCGCTCAGGATGACGTTGGAAATGTGGTCAAATGCGTTGTTGTTGGCACACAGGAGGCTCAGGTACGTTACGTTGCATCCGAGGATGGTGCCGGTATTGCAGCATCTCTCTCCGCCTTCGAGGTAAGCTGTTTTGTTTCCGATGAGGGCCACCAGAGCACCGGCCGTCGTGCTTGCGCCTGTCGTGGTGAGGTCGCCGGTGTTGACGCAGTCGATGACTGCGGAATTCTCGCTCAGGTTGCAGCAGATCTGGCCGATACGGCCGTTCCCGTTATTGTTGACCTGAGTTGCGTTGTTGGTGCAGCCCTGGATGATGGTACCGTAGTTGGCTGTCGGGAGAATGCCGCTGCAGCGTCCGATGTCGGTCGTGATCGTACCGTTGTTGACGCAGTTCTCGATGTGGTTGCGGGAGTCATCCTTGACATTGGTCGCGAAGGCTGCGATACCGCCGTACATCATACCCGTTGCTCCGGCTGCCGTATTGCTTCCGGCCGACAGATTGACGGTGGCCGTCGTCTCGCAGTCCTTGATCCAGCTGTCGTGGGCAACTCCGTCCTCGCTGTCATAGAAGCTGAAAACGAAGCCCGCGATACCGCCGATGGCGAAGCGCTTGGTCGAGCTCGTGCCGGTAGAATTGACCGTCGCGTTGACTTTCACGTTTTCGATGGTCGAGCAGTACATCGTACCGGCGACGATGCCGACATCCGCCATGCCGTTTGCGGAGATGTTCCATTCGGCTTCGACGTTGAGGTTCTTGACCGTGGCGTTGTCAAGGGCGCCGAACAGGCCGAAGGTGCTGCCTTCCGAGGCTTCGTGCGTCACCTTGAAGTTTCTGATCGTATGGCCGCCGCCGTTGAATATGCCGGTGAAGGCATTGCCTTTGAGCTTGCAGCCGTTGTTGGCGTTGCTGGTGGATTCGACGTTGCCGATCGGCGTCCAGTCGGTGAATTCGGTGAGGTCGAGGTCGGTCAGGAGTTCGACTTCCCAGTCGTTGTTCATCCAGCGGACGAGGCTTTCCCCTTCATTGACCGCGGTGATGAAGTCGCGGAATTCTTCCATCGACGGGATGCCGCCGATGCTCAGCGAAGGATCGATCGTGGCCGAGTAACCGAGCTGGTTGATCGGCACGGAGAGGGAGGTCTTGCCGCCGGAGAATTTCAGGACGCCGCTCCGGGGGTTGGTCGGCGTGGTTTCGTTCTTGAAGTTGGAATTGACGGTGAGCGTCACGATGGTGCTCGCGCCGCCGCCCACGCCGGTCACGGGATCGGCTTTGACCCACTCCGGCGTCTGGAGGATCCAGTACGGCGCATCGGTCGTGATGACGATCGCCTCGGCACCGGGGTTGTTGGCGACGATGTCGGCTACCGATACCCTGTCGGCTGTGATCGTATAGGTCGGTTCCTCCTTTTTGCAGGAGACCGCGACCGCCGCGCCGAGCAGCAGGGACAGTGTTATTTTGGCAATTGTTTTCATATATGGTTGTGTTTTATTTTTCCCTTATCAGAATATAGGTCATATCGCTGCGCTCTCCTCTGGAGTCGCTGGGCCTGGAGACGAGGCCGCCGGTGTTTTTGGCAGGATTCCAGACCCAGATGGCCGACGAACCGCCGCCGTCCATGCCGGTCGTCCAGGCGCCGCCGAGTTTCTTGGCGATGCGGTAGATCTCGTAGCCCTTGACGCCGAGGGAGTACCAGGCCCCGCTGGGAATCTGACGGCCGTCGATCTCGACGAGCCAGATCTTCTTGCGGTCCGGACTGACGACCGGGAAGGTCTTCGGGTCGTATTTGGTGTAAAGGCTGGCGTTGGAGCCGGGCGAGGCGGAAGTGTCGCCGCCGTTGTCCATCAGCATATACATCGTGGAGTTCAGCATGTAGATGGGCTTGGAAGCATCGTTGTCGATCGCGATGTCGCAGCGGAGTTCCACGGATTCACCGGTCTGGACGCCGTTCCACTGGGCGGCCATGTCGCCGCTCAGGGCGATGCCGACGCGGTTTTTCTCCGTGATGTAGGGCAGCGAAGCGACCGCGATGGCGGAATTCCTTCCGTCAACGACCTTCACGACCTTTGCCGTCGCGTAACCGGTATTGACCTTCATCGTCTCGCCGGTATATTCGCAGATTACATAGAGCACGTCTTTGGCGAGGTCGTTGATAATCCCGGGATTGGAGGCGTAAGGCGTACGGACATAGCGGGACGTGAACAGGTTGGCCTGATAGGTCTTGTTCTCGGGATACGCAAGCGAAGAATGCCGGAGAATCGTGTCGTTGATGCTGTAGTAGCTGTACTCTTTCCCGCCGCGGCGGATCTTTCCGGTGAATTTCTTGACCCCGCAGGAGGCCGTCCGGTCGGCAAATACCGTGAAGCTCCATTTATGATTGGTCAGGGCGGAGGCTACTTTGGCGTTGTTGATGAAGATCGGTTCTCCCTCTTCCACGACATGTCCTCTCGGGAAGCCGTCGTTGGAGTCGAAGAAACTGCAGTTGACGCCGGCAAGGATTTTCTGCCCCTCGGCCCGTCGCCGCGCACAGACGTCGGACAGGCGCTCGCGGAGCTTGAATCCGTTGTTGTCGTTCTTGTTGCCGTTCGGATTGGGAACGATTTCCCCGGCGATGGCCGTCGTCACGTCGATGCCCGGGTCCGTGAGGTCAACTTCGATCACCTGGATATGCCGGGGCACGTTCGTGCAGACGTAGTGGTGCCAGACGGCGCCGCTGTGCAGCTGGCGGGATTCGACCTCCGTCCAGTCGTAGTAGCTGTCCTTGGTCCAGTCGACGGTATTGGCCTCGATGTCGTAGCCCGCTTCGCAGTTCATCATCGAATTGCGCATGCCGGAATCCGTGTCTCTGACCATTCCGTAGCCGAAGTTTTCCTTTACGTTGGCCTTGGCGGAGGGATTGCCGTAGGAGGAGAGCCAGGCGGGACCGAATTCGCCGCTCACGGGGCAGGAGACTTTCCCCTTGAAGGTGCAGTTCTGGATGGCCCCGGAGTTGTATCCTACGAGACCGCCCGCACGGCAGGCGACGGAAGCCGTGATTTCACCGTTCACGGTGCAGCCCTTGGTCGACAGGAGGTCGCCTCCGATCATACAGTCGGAATCCGCATAGCCGGCGAGGCCGCCGATGGTGAGGTGCTCTTCCTTCGAGGACGTGCACATGGCGGCAAGCGCTGCATTGACGGTCACTTTCTCCATTGTGACGCCTTCCGCAAAGCCGATAATGCCGCCTGCGCGGACTTTATCATTCTCGCCGGTGAATTCCACCTTGCTGCCGGTGGTCCCGAAAGTGAGTTTCTCGATCCTGACATTCCGGGCGCAGCCGATGAGACCGGCGGAGGGATACTTCGACACGTCCACCTTCCAGTTGACGTTCCTGAGGGTGTGGTTGCCGCCGTCGATGCTGTAGGTGAACGGATTCTCCCGCGTCCCGGCGGGAATCCATTCCGTGATGGAGGAGCAGTCTATATCCTTGAGAATCTTGACGACACCGTCCACCATATACAGGGCGATGGAGCCGTCTCCGTTCGCGGCCTTGGAGAAGTTGACGAGGTCTTCGGCCGTAGAGATGCCCCTTGCGACCGGGACTTCGCCTCCTTCGGCGGCCGCCTGCGTGACGGTGATGACTTTGGACTCTTTCCCGAGGTTGGAAACGGTGATTTCCGCCGTCCTGCTCTCGGTGGCCTTGTTTTCATCCACGTTGACGGCCAGGGTGGCGGCTGTTTCCGAACCTTTTCCGGATGCGGTCACCAGCTTGGCCCAGGACTGGTTGCTGCGGGCATACCAGTCGGTGGCGGAGGTGACGGAGAAAGTCTTCCGCTCTCCCAGCGCGACCACTTCGGCGGATGCGGGCTCTACGGAGAGCGCCGCGCCTGCCGGCTCGGCCGGTTTCTCCCCGCAGCCCCAGGCAAGGGCTGCGAGGGAAAGTGCCAGAAGCGTATGAATCATTCTTTTCATAGTAACTAGTCGGTTGTTCCGGTGAGACCGTCATCCCAGCCGGGATTCTGCGTGAGGGCGAGTCCGGTCAGGGTGCGCTGGTCGGCGGGAATGGGCCAGAGATAGTCGCGTCCTTCATCCCAGACGTTTTTCTCGGCTTCGTAATAGGTCAGGAAGCCGTTGCTGTCTCCCGATCCGCCCGTCAAGGTCCAGTTGCTGTCGCCGATTTTGATGATGTTCGTGGCGGGAGCCGACGTCGTGGGCTTTTCGCCCCTGTAAACGCAGAGATCCACCTTCTTGTCGCCATCGAGGTCGAGGTCGCCAAGGTCGGGAATCCAGATGCCCCGGAATCCGCCGGTGCCATAAGGCGTAACCTTTGCGCCCAGGCCCCATCTGAGGAGATCCCACTGGCGGAAGCCCTCGCAGAAGAGTTCCACGGTCCGTTCGCGGCGGACTTCAAGGATGGGAGCGGAGAGATACTCCCCGTTGAGGGATTTTTTATAGACCGCACCGATGATGGGGTCGACCGTCGTGGGAACGTCGGTCATTGCGGGCATGCCCACACGGGCGCGGATGACGTTGATCGTGGCGTCGATATCGGCCTTGGTCAGTTCGCCGAGTTCCGCCTTGGCCTCCGCATAGTTCAGAAGCACTTCCGCATAGCGGATGAGCGGATAGTCGGTGGTGGAGGTGGTCGCCGTCTCGTGGGATGAGTCGGAGATGTATTTGATCACCCGGTAGCCGTTGAAGGCG
>JAEEGH010013449.1_pt1 | contig 18144 bp, 19 predicted proteins | sample 9134181 | NCBI WGS metagenome assembly JAEEGH01 (sample SAMN16246544, study PRJNA631951) | gut metagenome | biome: gut microbiome; feature: rumen; material: DP-attached | host: Bos | place: Iran: Karaj | collected 2018-10 | reverse complement strand
TATAACATCTACTGGGTACGGCCCACCCCAAATGAAGGAATAACAACATTCCCGCCCCTGTTGAAAGTAGTCTGGATTATTTCCGCCAGTTCCTTGACATAATCGGGTCTTTCCGACGAATGTACTCGGTCACCGTATGTAGACTCCATAAGAACATAATCGGCATCTTTTGTATATAAAGGATCCTTGATAAGGGGCTGATCCTTGTTTCCTATATCACCGGAGAATACTATCTTCCTTGTCTCGTCACCTTCCGTTGCCCACACTTCAATACTTGCTGAACCAAGAAGATGGCCTATGTCGGTGAATCTTATCTTAATTCCGCGGCAGAGCTCAATCTCCTTGTCATAGGGACAGGGAACAAGACATTTGATGGCGCCGTCAGCGTCTTCCATGGTGTATACGGGTTCCGCTTCTACGCCGTTACCTCTTTTAGCCTTACGGTTGCGCCACTCAGCTTCCTGCATCTGAATGTGGGCACAGTCACGAAGCATTATGCTGCAGAGATCTGCACTTGCCTCGGTTGTATATATGCTTCCTCTGAATCCCTTGGCATATAAAAAGGGAAGCATACCGGAATGATCTACATGTGCATGTGTCAGAAGCACATAATCAATAAGGGGGGCTTCCACCGGAAGATCCGCGTTCTCAAAAGTATTGACCCCCTGCTCCATACCATAATCCACAAGAATGTGCTTGCCTGCGGCATTAAGATAATGACAGGAGCCTGTTACCTCATGATCTGCACCAATGAACATTAGTTTCATATGAGTACCTCCACCCAATATTTGTAGTTGTCCGACAACTGTATATATTGTAGCATAATTTTTCTTGCAATTCCACTTTGAGCAAGATATAATTAATTAAGTATTAGTTACTAAAGTACCAAAATGGACTTGGTACAGGGAGGATTCTCTGATGATTAGAATAGCGTATGTGGATGACAGTTCCATACAACAGGATCTTGTTGTTGAATGGCTCAATTACTATACCGCAACAAAGGGTGTAACTCTTAATTACACTATCTTTAACAACGGTGAAGACCTTATTGCCGATGTAGAGAATAACGGAGCTTACGATATATATATCCTTGATATCATTCTTCCGGGTATCCGCGGTACCGATGTGTCGGACAAACTTAAGGAACTCGGTGCAAGCGGTCTGCAGATATTCCTTACTGCTTCCGCTGCTTTCGAAAAGAGAGTGGACGCTTTCGGTTATCTTGTAAAACCGATTCAGCCCGAACAGCTCTATGCCATGTTAGACAGGGCGATTCCTGCTATCCAAAACAAATAAATCTTTAAACAGAATTAAAAGTGTCGGTCTATACCGGCACTTTTTTTGTTTTGCTCTGAAGTTCGTAATTGAACATATATTGTTGAAGTATCCCGGCCACACCCTTGTATTTATTAAAATCAAATCCGCCCGGGTAATGCTCTTTCAATATGCTTTTAACATGGGTATCAATGGGAAAAGCCTCCACATGATGAAGTCCGAAGAGACATACACAGTCTGCCACCTTGGGGCCTATCCCGGGATGACTCTTAAGATCCTTAGCAGCCTCTTCGTAGCTTGCCCCTTTGAGGCATTCGGGCCAATTGGGATTACTGCGGGCAAAAGCGTATACATCTTTCAAATATGCATCCCTGTAGCCCAGTCCCAGGCCGCTGAAATCAAAGTCGGGGCCTATGTCTTCCGGTCCCGGAAACGCTGACATTTCAAGGCCTGCTCTTTTACAAAGGGCATCTATACTCGCCTTTATCCTTTTGATATTGTTATTCTGCGATATCAGGAAGCTTACAATTACTTCCCAAAGATCCTGTTTCAGAATCCTTATACCGCTTCCCGCCTCATATGCTTCTTTCAGATATTCATCATCCGATTCGGATATCAACTTGGCAATGGCTTCATAATCCGTATCCAGATCAAAATAAGCCCTCCAGACAGCCTTCCATTCTTCTTCCTTACAATCGAGAATAAAATCATGTTCCGCTTTTTCGTGTCGGCTTATTGTAAGGATCTTGCCAAATGCGGGAATGTTGTATGTGTTTTCATCAATCTTCTTCCATCTGAAGCACTGGCCGCTTTCTGCCACCTGATCCAAATCAAGATTATCTATGGTCTTTACTATGCTCATATCACAAGGTTATAGTGTAATCGCTTGAATAGGTCTTCTTAAGATTCTCAAGACTGTTATATTGTTCACCCATTACCCACTCTTTGGACCAGGACATGTAATATGCCCAAGGGACTTTTGATTCCTTCAGCATATCGATGTCGGGAATATATCCCACTTCCGCAAGGGCGGCCACTTTTTTATCAGTTGTTGCAGTTATGAGCTTCTCATAGTCTTCCCTGTAATCCGTGGGCTTATAACCGTCCATGTATATGTCTACGGAGATAACATCCACATAGTCATCCCCCGGATATCCCTCGCTGGTTCTGCAGTTCCATACCCATAAGAGATTGTCCAAGTGAAGTTCATTCACGTAATAATCAAACATGAGCTTATAGAGTTCGCGGGCTGTTTCGGGGCCTTTTCTTCCCCACCAGAACCATTTGCCGTCGGATTCGTGAAAAGGTCTCCAGAGAATGGGAATATTATTATCGTAGAATACTTTCAGTTCTCTTCCGATTCGTTCCATATCAGAATAAAAGGCCCTTCTCTCAGGGCTGCCCTGGATAAGAACCTTATCGGGATCGAAGTCGGTATGCTCGGCATAAAAGCTCTTATCCCTTCCTCCCAAAGGAGAAAACCAGTGAAAGGAAAGGGTAATTATTCCGTCTTCGGATGACTTTGCCCAGTCAAGAGCCGTCTTCATAGTCTCCCTGTTCTCATACACTTCTGTAAGACATGCTTCTGAAGCATCCTCATAATTGATATTCGGAGAATAAGCTAACATCTCAAAACCCCGGAGTTTGGGACTTTTTCCCGTATTCTCTTCGATATATGTTATCTCCTCCATGGGGATTGTCTGAGTATGCTGACCGCTTATTATCTTTTTTCCTGCTGTCTTATTAAGATAATCCAGCAGTGCTTTCGCCTCTTTAGTCGCATTTTTGTTAACAGGAAGCTGCATATTTCACCGTCCGCTTATAATGCCTTCTTAATTGCGGCAAGAAGATCGTCATATTCTTCAAAAGCAGGATATTCCGGATAATCCTTCTTGATTTGCTCAGTAGATCTGAAAAGGAATCCCGCCTTGCTTGCCTTAATCATTGCAAGATCGTTGAAGCTGTCTCCGCTGGCTATGGTCTCATAGCCCACTGACTGAAGTGCCTTAACCGTCGACAGTTTGGAATCTTTAATTCTCATTCTGAAGTCTGTGATCTCACCGTTATCGGCAACAACAAGTTCGTTGCACATGATGGTGGGCCATCCCAGTTTCTTCATAAGAGGTGTTGCAAACTGTGTGAAAGTGTCACTGATTATGATAACCTGAGTTATCTCACGTAATGAATCCAGGAATTCTTTTGCTCCGGGAAGGGGATCGATCTTTGCGATTGTATCCTGTATCTCCTTCAGTCCCAGTCCATGCTCCTTAAGTATTCCCAGTCTCCAGTTCATAAGTTTGTTGTAGTCGGGTTCGTCCCTTGTTGTTCTCTTCAACTCCGGTATCCCGCTTGCCTCCGCAAAGGCAATCCAGATTTCGGGCACAAGTACTCCCTCAAGATCAAGACAAACTATATTCATAATCCTCCTCGCTACGGCAATCAGCCGCCTATGTTTATTTTATTGCTCTCTGTTTTCCTCAATGGTATCACTCAGAGCTTTAAGATCTTCCACTTTTGCCATTACATACTCGACATCGTGCTTCTTAACATATCTCGCCACCTTGGTCATGTCATATATGTAAGTAGCATCATATCCGCCCAGTCTTGCTCTGTGAATTTTAAGATTATCTACCGACGGATCCATTACCAGAAGCTTGTTCATCTTTTCCGGTGCTTCCAGTCCTACATTTATAGCTGTATCAAGTCTGCCCCGCTTATCATCCGGAAGGTATTTGATCAGCATCTTCTCAAGTTTCTCATATACTACGGGCTTGGCCAGATAATCGTTGAATCCCATATTCATATAATTGGCCTTTGCTCCTGATACGGCATCAGCTGTAAGCGCTATGACAGGTGTCTTGTCCACCATGCCTCTCTCCCTGATAATCTGGAGAGTCTGGGCTCCGTCAAGTTCCGGCATCATCTGATCCATAAAGATGACATCATACTTGTTCTTTGAACACATCATTACGCAGTCATATCCCGACTGAGCATAATCTATCTTCATCTTGGTAACATGCAGAAGATCACCGATTACCTGAAGATTCATCTCGTTATCGTCCACAACCAATATCTTGGCCTCGGGAGCATAGAGAGTGGGGATGTATTCGCTTATGTCGTCCGTCGCCTTTTCAAGCGCGTTCTCAAGAGGTCCCATAGGAACTTCACTGACAACCAATTGTTCAAGGGTTACCTCGAAGACGCTTCCCTTGCCGTATACGCTGTCGACCTTTATAGTTCCGCCCATAAGGTCCACCAGTTGCTTGGTAAGGGCAAGTCCCAGTCCCGTTCCTTCGACTCTTCTGTTCTTTGTCTCATCCAGTCTCTGGAAACTCTGGAAAAGCTTATCTATATCCTCTTCTTTAATACCGATTCCCGTATCTCTTACCTGGATTCTTATCTTCGCAAGCTTTTTATAGTCCGCATCTTTGGCTTTTTTCAGTTCTCTGTCTTCCACATCACAGAAGATGGACGTGGTTATCTGTCCTTCATTGGTATACTTTACGGCGTTGTTAATGAGATTGATCATAACCTGTTTTACTCTCATCTCATCACCGTAGAGAACCGACGGCATATCCGAAGGAACTTTAACGGTATACTCCAAGCCCTTGTCAGTGGCCTTTTTCTTGGTCATGTTGACAACATCATTAACGATCGATGCCACCTGATATTCTACAGGCACCAGGTCCATCTTACCCGACTCTATCTTGGTAAAATCAAGAATATCGTTGATGATGGACAACAATGTATTGCCGGCGCTTCTTATGTTCTTGGCATATTTCTTGGTATTTGAATCCGTGCTTTCCCTTAAGATCATCTCATCCATACCTATTATGGCATTAAGGGGAGTTCTGATCTCATGAGACATATTGGCAAGGAAACTGTCCTTTGCCTTGGTGGCAAATTCAGCCTCTTCTCTTGCCTTATCAAGTTCACCCATCGTCTTGATAAGCATGACATAGTCCGGTGTCTCAAGAGCAAATGACATACACAAAAGAGCAAGAGATGCACTGAAATATGATATGAACACATCAGGCCTTAGCAGCATCTGAATCATCATGCCGATAAATGTAAAGCCGATATATGCCAGTACAGACGTCATTTGCTTGCCGGTAAGAAGTTTTCTGTTAACAATCAGGCAGATGATGACAATAAGTATATACAAGGCAGGAATCATATACACGATTATGTGATAGTCAGCCCTGATATAGTTGCCGTTCTCATCAAAACGGAAAATGAAAGGGAAAAATATATTCGCAATAAGAATAATCCCGTAAATAGATATAACGGTCCTGTTCAATATGACCAGTTTCTTTACACTTCTGTCTCTGCCCTTTTTATCAAGATAAGCAACAATGTACTTAAGGACAGCATATCCCGTCATACCTCCGAAGAAGAAACAAAGGGTATTCACAAGATAGTTGAACCAAAGGGGAACAGCAGACGGATAGGTATAGAAAAAAGCAGTGGTCACGTCCAATGTGGCCGCTATACCGGTATAGGCTATAACCTGCTTGAACACATTTATGCTCTTGCTGCCCGCATACTGCAGCTGCACAAATATGAATAACACTATGCAAATTACAATGCCCGCTACTTCATAATCGACATTATAAATCAACTGATCAAACATTTACCTGACTTCTCCCAATCAATTCACAACTATTCCCAATCGTTTCATACAAAAATATGCACTAATACAAAGCACGCAGAACATCTTTTACGATATCCACCGCTTCATCATACTCAAAATTATCTATATGATCCCTTACTTCTGATATTTTCTGCTTCTGACTTATTCTGAAAGGATAATCCTGCAGTCTCTCAACAAGGCTGATGGACTTCTCATCCGCATAGTCTTCAAGAGCTTCCACAAGTTCCTCACATATCTTTTGGGCCTGTTCGGTAGTTAGCTCCCCGGGAATGATAACCCTGTCCATTTTGCCGTAATGTTCTATATATCCGACTACACGGTCATATTCGGCAATAAGCTCTGCATTTCTGTTCTGAATAAGGGATCCGTTGTTGCCTTTTCCTGCCAGCTCAAGGGCCTCCGCAACAGTCACAAGGCTTCCCGCTCCTATCATTCTGGCATTGCCCTTTATTGCATGTGCCAGAACCGCATAGTTATCATAGTCTCCTTTTTCGAAGTACTGCATAAGTTTTTCTCTGTTTACTGCATGTGCTTCATAAAAACGCTGCAAAGCGGAAAGATATTTGAGTTCGCCTCCGGTATAACTGAATCCGGAATTTACATCAAATCCCTTTGACTTAAGATCCGTAAAATCCATAATTCCCCTCCATAACAGACTACAAACACATATCTGCTACTTCGCACTCTTATCCTTGATAATGATCTTTCTCATTCCTTCAACAGCTACTTTGACCGACATTGAAGTATCTTCTGTCATAGGCTGTCCAAGACCTGCCTTTTCTCTTTCCTGATTCCATACCACATGGAAACAAGCACCTGCACGGCATCTTAATGCATCGGCTATTACAAAAAGAGCTGCCGACTCCATCTCAGAAGCCTTAACTCCCAGTCTCTTCCATGATTCCCACTTGCTTAAGAGCTCATAGCTTACAGGGCTCTTCTCGGGACTATGCTGTCCATAGAAGGAATCCTTATTCTGAACCACTCCCGTATGTGTTATATTGCCAAGTTCCACAGAAGCATCTCTGAGGGCCGCAGCTACATCCAGATTGGGAACGGCAGGATATTCGATGGGTGCATATTCACAGGATGTATGCTCATATCTTATAGCTCCTGTGGCAACCACAATATCATTGGCACATACTTCAAGATCGATACCTCCGCATGTACCGCTTCTTATAAATGTATCCGCACCGAGATGGTGAAGTTCCTCTACGGCTATTGCCGTTGAAGGTCCACCTATACCTGTAGAGCAAACGCTCACTTTCTCTCCTTCAAGATAACCTGTGTATATGTTATATTCACGATTCATTCCAATATGCTTTGCATCATCAAAAAATGAAGCAACCGATTCGCATCTTCCGGGATCTCCCACGAGGATAACGTATCTTCCCACGTCTCCTTTAACACAATGAATGTGATATTCTCTGTCCATTTCCTGCATATATATACCTCCATAAAGTTATATGACTGCACCCTAAATTATACCACATTCCCTGCTAAAATTGGATATAAAATAGCCGCAGATAGTGCCAATTCAGACGCGCTCCCGCTTCGATTCCGGCGTAACGGTACTAAGCCGCCACAGGACGGCGGCTAAGTGCCGACGCCTGCATAGAGTCTGAATTTGTCACTATCTGCGGTCATTCTCATCTAATTATTGGAGCCAAACATCTCTTCCAATGTATGCCAACCTAAAACTGCGCACTTTACTCTGGCCGGCATATGAGATATATCCCTGAGGACTGAGGCTTCTTCGAGGCTGTCGATTTCCTCTTCAGTTGCTTCTCCTTTGATCATACGGAAGAAAACATCCCCGTACTTTAAAGCTTCATCCTTGCACTTACCTATAATGAGGCCGAGCATTATATCTGCCGATGCCTGTGATATGGCACAGCCGTCACCTGTAAATGCACCATCGGTTATAATTCCATTATCATCCACCTTTAACTTAAGAATTATGTCATCACCGCAGCTGGGATTGACACCCTCAAGCTCATAATCCGGATTCTCTATGTCATGCTTGTAATCCGGTCTCATGTTGTGCTCCGTAAGTATTTCGTTGTAAAAACTCCTATTCTCCATAGCCCATTCTTTTCCTGACAGTAGCAACACTGTCAATCAATGCCTTTATCTCCTCTTCAGTATTATAGTACATTATGCTTGCCCTTGTTGCGGATCTTACACCAAGATGAGCAAGCAATGGCTGTGCGCAGTGATGTCCCGCTCTGACATCTATCCCGTCTGCTTCAAGTATCGCCGATACATCATGAGGATGTACATCATCTATCACAAAAGTAATTATTCCCGTATGCTCGCTTGGATTCTCCGATCCAAGTATCTTCACATGAGGGATGGCCTTAAGCCCCTCCATGGCCATAGCCGTGAGGGCTGCTTCTCTTTCTTCCATCACGTCAAAGCCGATCTTTTCAATAAAATCGATGGCTGCGGCAAGTCCTGCTGCCCCCGCGGCATTGACCGTACCCGCTTCGAATTTGTGAGGAAGCTCTGCGTATTTTGCGCCTTCTCTTGTGACCGATTCGATCATCTCACCACCCGTCAGGAAAGGAGGCATGGCATTTAAAAGCTTCTCTTTTCCGTAGAGAACTCCGATTCCCATAGGTCCGAACATCTTGTGCCCCGAAAATGCCAGAAAATCCGCATCCATGGCACTGACGTCAATCCTCATATGGGGTGCACTCTGAGCCGCATCTATAACAACAACGGCACCGTAGTCATGAGCTCTCTTTATAATCTTATCGATTGGATTAACCCTACCCAGAACATTTGATACATGGCCGCAGGCTACCAGCTTTGTCTTGTCCGTTATGGCTTTTTCAATGGTCTCATCACTGACGCTTCCGTCCGCTTCGCATTCCAGATATTTGAGTTCGGCTCCGGTATTTCTTGCCACCATCTGCCAGGGAAGCATGTTGGAATGATGCTCCATTATGGACACCACGATCTCATCACCTTTTTTTATATTGCTGAGACCGTAGCTGTATGCAACAAGATTGATACTCTCCGTAGTATTTCTGGTAAAAATAATCTCCCTTTCGGATTTGGCATTTATAAATTGCTGAACCTTTTTACGGGCATTCTCGTATATATCCGTTGCCTCCATGCTCAGGGGATAGAAGCCTCTGAGAGGATTGGCATTATGGTTTACATAAAATTCCTTTTCTGCTTCCAGCACACATTCCGGTTTCTGGGATGTAGCCGCATTATCCAGGTATATGGTCGGTTCCTTAACAAGTAAAGGAAAGTCTTTTTTATAATCCGGCATTACAATTCCTCCGCCAAAAGTTCTTCAATCTTTTCTCTGTATTTTTCATCATCAATAAAGGGAAGAAGTCTTCCGAAATTGGCATAGGTCATGAGTCTTTCTCCCTCTTCTTTGCTGATTCCTCTGGACTCAAGATAGAAGAGCATCTCTTCATCAAGACTTCCTATGGCAGCGCCATGGTTACCCTGAACATCCTCTTCCGTACAGAGAATAAGCGGAATGGACTTGTTCACTATATCTTCTCCGAGAAGCAGAACTTTTTCGTTCTCCTTGCCGGTCGAGCCTGAGGCACCTGTCTTAAAATCTATGGTCTGCCTCATTGTTTTTTCGGCGCCGTCTTTCAGTGCTCCGTCTGTCCTGATGTCACTTACGGTCTCTTTTCCCCGGTGATTGACCACATAGTTGGAGTCATGCTTCTGACCACCCTTTGTAAGATAGGCCATGTCTATATAAGCACTGCTCTTATCGCCCTTAAGCTCGATTCTGCAGTCGGTATAACAGTCACCTCTGCCGGGAAGAAGCTGAACTATATGAATCTTTCCCTCTTTGTCAACATCACCCTCTATGGAATTGATAACTCTTCCTTTGCTGTCGCCTCCGTAGACCTGAACAAGTTTAAGACTTGCTCCCGCTTTTATATTTATCTTAGAAGACAGGTTGAGAGTTCCTTCAGACGCCAGATCCATGATGACCGATCTTTCCTCTCCTTCAGCCACTTCTATATCAAAAGCCACATCTTCGGCCGTCTTCAGATCTATGAAGGAATCTTCGCTTATGGCAGTTTTCTTTATATCGGCCGGTTCATAATCAATTTCGGCATAATTCATCTTAAGCCGGTTAAAGGTATAAGCCGGTAAAATATTAGTCTTCATCAACCAATGCTTCCTTTCATTTCAAGCTTGATCAGATTGTTCATCTCAATAGCATATTCCAAGGGAAGTTCTTTTGATACATTGTCCGCAAAACCGCTTACTATCAGTGCTTTTGCGTCTTCTTCCGTCATTCCTCTGGACATAAGGTAGAATACCTCATCGTCACTTATCTTACCTATCTGGGCCTCGTGTCCCACATCTGCTCTGGGAGTACGAATATCCATTGCCGGTATTGTGTCGGAACGTGATATTGAATCCAGCATAAGTGACGAGCAGGATACCGATACCTTGCTGTCAACGGCTTCCTTTTTAACTTCCACCGAACTTCTGAAGGTGCTTATTCCGCCGCCCTTTGATATGGATCTGGTATTCATGTATGAGCTTGTGTTTTTGCCCATATGAACCACTTTTGCACCGGTATCGAGATTCTGTCCCTTGCCCGCAAAAGTGATACCCGTGAACTCCGTCTTGGAATTATCTCCCTTAAGGATGGTCATGGGATAAAGGTAAGATACATGGGAACCGAAAGAACCGGATACCCATTCCATCTTGCCGCCTTCTTCTATGATTGCCCTCTTGGTATTGAGGTTGTACATATTCTTGGACCAGTTCTCGATTGTGGAATATCTGAGTCTGGCATTTTTTGCAACAAAGAGTTCAACACAACCTGCATGCAGATTGGCCACGTTATATTTGGGTGCCGAACATCCCTCGATAAAGTGAAGGTCCGCGCCTTCGTCCACAATGATAAGTGTATGCTCGAACTGTCCTGCTCCCTTTGCATTAAGCCTGAAATAAGACTGAAGGGGAATCTCCACCTTGACTCCCTTGGGTACATATACAAAGGAACCTCCGGACCATACCGCACCGTGAAGAGCGGCAAATTTGTGGTCCGTGGGAGGAACAAGATGCATAAAATGATCCTGTATCATCTGTGCATATTCACCATGAACGGCACTTTCAAGATCCGTATATATTACTCCCTGCTTGGCAACATCTTCTCTGATGTTGTGATATACAAGCTCTGAGTCGTACTGAGCGCCCACACCTGCAAGAGATTTTCTCTCCGCTTCGGGAATTCCCAGTTTTTCAAATGTATCCTTTATCTCATCCGGAACCGAATCCCAGTCACCTGCCATCTTGGTATTCTTCCTGACATAGGTCACAATGTGGTCCATATCAAGGCCTTCTATGGAAGGTCCCCAGTCCGGCATTTCAAGACTGTTATATATATCCAGAGATTTGAGACGCAACTCTCTCATCCAGTCCGGATCGTTTTTCTCTTTTGAAATCTGTAAAACTATTTCTTTCGTGAGTCCTTCGTCCAGTTTGTAGGCATCTTCGTCCTCATTGCGGAAATCGTACAGACTCCTGTCTATGTCTTCTACGTATGTCTTTTCTTCCATCTGTTTTTCTCTTTACTCTTCTTTTTGTGTATAAAAGCAATAGCAAAAATCCTAAGATTCAAATTGTTCAAATCCCTGATCGTTTATCTCGTCAACAAGTTTATAATCACCCGTCTTTACGATCTTGCCTTCAACCATTACATGCACCTTGTCGACTGCCAAAGACTCAAGGATCTTAGTGCTGTGAGTAATAATGAGCAGACCGCCGTTGCAGCGCTTTCTGTATTCCTCAATACCTGCGGATACGGTTCTTACCGCATCTACGTCAAGTCCGGAATCTGTCTCGTCAAGTATTGCAAAAGAAGGCTCAAGCATAAGCAACTGGAGTATCTCTGCCTTCTTCTTTTCTCCGCCGGAGAAGCCCACGTTAAGATCTCTCTCGGCATAAGAAGGATCCATCTGCAGTACTTCCATAGTCTCTTTAAGTTTCTTCTTAAAATCCCAGAGTTTAACTCTTTCTCCCGTCTTCTGCTCAAGTGCACTTCTTATAAAGGATGAAAGTGTTATACCCGGTACTTCTATTGGGTTCTGGAAAGATAAGAACATTCCCATCTTGGCTCTGTCATTGACAGGCTCTTCCGTTATATCTTTTCCGTCAAAAATGATGGAACCTTCGGTAACGTCATATTTGGGGTTGCCGATAAGAGCAAAGCCGAAAGTCGACTTTCCCGTGCCGTTTGGTCCCATAAGCACATGAACTTCGCCTCTGTTAACGGCAAAGTCCACGCCGTGAAGAATCTCTGTGTCGTTTACACTGACGTGCAGATTCTTTGCTTCCATTAAATATTCGCCCATAATCATATCTCCATAGTATCTTTTAATGTTTTATTATCAAGGAAACCGTTGATAAGCTCAGACAGTTCGTTCCATATAGGAAGCGAGTGACATTTGTCCGCTCTCTCGCAAGGTCCTGTTGCTTTGGATGTACAAGTAACCGGCTCAAGACTTCCTTCCGTAGTCCTCAAAATCTCCCCAAGGGTATATTCTTCAGGTTCACGAAGCAGTCTGTATCCGCCACCTTTTCCCGACGAACCTTCAACAAGTCCGTTCTTTACTAAGAGAGGCATTATATTCTCAAGATATTTCAGGGAAATATCCTGCTTCTCAGCTATCTCTTTAAGAGGTACATATTCATTATTTCCATGACCGGCTATTTCCGCCATAACGCGTAAGGCATATCTGCCTCTTGATGAAATCATCATGGTACACATCCTCCCATTCATAGTCTACGTGATTCATTCTAATTCCCATTCACCTACTATGTCAATAGGTAAATAAGATTAGATAAAAAAAGCAGGACCTGTTCCGTCGCTGTCAGCTGAAGCTGAGAGAACAAAGTCCTGCCTATTTTATATTGTTTTATCCGATTTAACCTATTCTACGCCCTGTTTAACCAGTTCGGCATGCTCTTTCTGGATCTCGGGATCGTATGAAAGAACAGGCTCAACGTCTTTTCCCTTAATCTTACGATCAACATAGTTGTTGGTAAGCTTGATTACAAGAGGTGTCAGTGACAATACGCCGATAAGGTTGGGGATCATCATGAAACCGTTAAATGTATCTGAGATATCCCATGCAAGTGAAGATGTCATAACCGCACCTGAGATCATCATGATAACGAAGATGAACTTGTATACTTTTGCTCCCTTAACACCGAAGATGTATTCAACGGCCTTTGAACCGTAGTGAGACCATCCCAGTACTGTTGTGAATGCAAAGAGAAGAACGGCGATAGCCACGAACCACTCTCCGGGTCTTCCGAATACATTACCGAAAGCCTGAGCTACGAGTGTAGCGTCATTTGTTCCCTCAATCGCAAGTCCTGTCTCAAGATCGATGTATCCTGATGAAAGCACTACAACCGCTGTCATTGTACATACAATAATTGTATCCGCAAATACTTCGAATATTCCCCAAAGACCCTGTTTTACAGGCTCCTTAACGTTGGAATTGGAATGAACCATTACCGAAGAACCAAGTCCTGCTTCGTTAGAGAATACACCTCTCTTACATCCGGCCTTAACAACTTCCTTGAAGGCAACGCCGAGTGCACCGCCGGCTACAGCCTTGATACCGAATGCGAACTTGAAAATTGAAGCAAATATTGCACCGATGCTGCTGATATGAACAAACATAATGATAAGAGCTCCGACAACATAAATCACTGCCATAAAAGGAACAACTCTTTCAGCAAAGGCTGCGATTCTCTTCAATCCACCGAGGATGATGAATCCTCCGATTATCATAAGTACAAGTCCGATTACCCAGTTAACAACGGATACACCTGCAAATAAAGGTGCATCAACACCCTTGAAGAAAGCTGATTCGATGTTAAGTGTAATCTTGTTGATCTGGCCCATGTTACCGATACCGAATGATGCAAGTATTGCAAATACCGCAAACAATGCTGCCAAAAATCTTCCTATACCCTTACAGTTCTTATATGAACCAAGTCCGTCACGAAGGTAGTACATTGCTCCGCCGGACCACTCGTTCTCGGAATTACGTCTTCTGAAATATATACCGAGGATATTCTCGGAATAGTTGGTCATCATACCGAGTATGGCTGCGATCCACATCCAGAATACCGCTCCCGGTCCACCTACAACTATAGCAGCTGCAACACCGGCGATATTACCTGTACCGATGGTTGCTGCAAGTGCAGTACAAAGTGCCTGGAACTGTGATACGGCTCCCTCTTCCGATTTGTTATGTGAGTCCTTGTGAAAAACCGCTCCGATGGTCTTTCTCCACCAGTGGCCCACATGTGTCAGCTGAAAACATTTGGTGATTGCTGTACAAACAACACCTGTTCCCAGCAGGAGGATAAGGCCGAACCATCCCCACGCGAAACTGTTGAGTGTGTCATTGACATTAGTCAATCCTGTTACAAAATTCTCCATTTTTACGTCTCCTGTCCTTTTGCCTGAGAGATCGATGCAGACATCATCCGCATCTTACACCTTCGGCGCCCTCTTAAAAAATAAGCCGGATACCATTAGGTACCCGGCTTTGGGTCTCTCCAGTTAATTTCTTAAAGAGTATATCATATGTGTATTATTGTATGCAATAGTACATTGCTAAAAATTTTATTCTCCACCCTTACAGCAGATGATCCATGGTGCCGGCTGATTGTCATAGGTATGACGGCTGGTTACCTTGGATACGGATACCTGTATAATCTCCGGATCCGAGAATCCCATTTCCTTGCAAAGCTTCGGCATTGAAGCTGCCACAACAAAATCAAGAGTATATATGACAAATTCCATTCTGGGATTGATCTTAAGCATATACTCCATCTCCTGCTCCATACTTGCAGATGCAACAAGCATTGTTACATCGGGAACAGGCAGACCTTTCATGGCTTCTTCATCTACATGATCGATTATTGTTACATTGTTGAGACCGAACTGCTCCACATTGTCTTCCAAAGCTCTTCTGTCGCCGTTGTTGTATTCCACGGCTATGACCGTACCTTCACCGTCAAGGATAGCCGCTTCAACAGCTATGGACTCACTTGATATGGTACATATATTCTTGCCTTCCTCGATTTTCATCTTGGACAAGATTATGGCCCTTATCTCGGAACCCACATATTTTACCGTACCTTTTGCCAGCACACTGTTGTCCATACCGAACTTCACCGTGGATCTGGCATTGGCATTGAGTATGAGCATTCCCGCAGAAGCATTGATGCCTCTGTCAATCATTTCAGCCACCTTGTTGCACTTTATCTCGCCCTTGGGCTCGCTGCCCTCATTGTATATAACATCGCAGTCTCCAAGGCCCGCATTGTACATACGATAAAAAATATCGGGATGACCTGCCTCGGTGAATACAAGAACGCATCTGTGAGCTTCCACCGCCGGAATGATATTCTTGTTCTTCCTGGTGATATCCAGTATCTTGACATGCTCCAGATCCACTTCCGTATTATCGGAAAAATACTGAAGCCATGATATTATACTTCCGTTATTAAACAGTCTGCTCTCCATATAACAACCCCCTATCTTTCACACTTATACAGAAGTTCTTCCCAACGTCTGTCTACTTCCTCCTGGAACTGAACTATAAGATCTTCATTGCCCGGCTTGAAGAGATGTTTAAATCTGCCCTGAAGTCTTAAGAATTCCTCAATGGGAAGCTTCTTCTTGGGCTCATAAGTAAGAGTCCACTTGCCATGATCCACTTCAAACATAGGCCAGTAACATGTATCAATAGCCATCTGGCATACCTGCATGATATCAGCCATTTCATATCGCCAACCTCTGGGACATGGTGTAAGCAGGTTCAGAAAACTTGCTCCCTCAGTGTATATAGCCTTTTCAGACTTAAGATGAATATCCTTGAAATCTCTGGTAAATGTAGACTGAGCCACATATGCAACATCATGATCGGCAATAATGGACGTAAGATCTTTTCTGCTCTGCATCTTACCTTCAGACACCTTACCGACAGGTGTTGTGGTGGTATCCGCGAATCTGGGTGTTGCCGAAGACCTCTGAATACCGGTATTCATGTAAGCGCCGTTGTCATAGCATACATATACCATGTCATGGCCTCTCTCCATGGCTCCCGATAAGGACTGGAATCCTATATCATATGTTCCGCCGTCACCGCCGAAGGTAATAAATTTGAAATTGGCATCTTCGGGAAGTCTTCCTCTCTTTTTAAGAGCCTTATATGCTGCTTCGACACCGCTCAAAGTAGCTCCCGCATTTTCAAATGCATTGTGAATATAAGAATCTTCCCAAGCTGTATAGGGATACATGAAGGAAGATACCTCCAGACATCCCGTTGCATTACCTATAACGGCATAATCACCTTCATGAAGTGCTCTGAGTACCGCACGCACGCCGATGGTCGCTCCACAGCCTGCGCACATACGATGACCCGGGGCAAGACGTTCCGGCTTGTTCATTACTTCTTTAAGATTATAACTGCTCATTTCCTTCTCGCCCCCGTGCTATCTTAATCCAATATATCTGTGTTGCTCGTATTTTGTGCCATTCTCTGCACAATCTTCCAGCTCGCCGAATATCTCATATACATGATTAACGGTAAAGTCTCTTCCTGCCAGACCGTATGTGTAGCAGATAGTCTCTATCATGATCTTCTCTCTGTAGAGTCCTGCCTGTACTTCACTGGCAAGAGGACCGCCGTGACCGTTGTAGCTCTCTGTTCTGTCCATAATGGCTGCAGCCTTGCAGTTCTTAAGAGCCTTTGCTATCTCTTCCGCGGGGAAAGGTCTGAAGACTCTGAGTTTCAGAACACCGACCTTTTTGCCCTGAGCACGCAGATCATCAACAGCCTGCTTGGCCGTTCCTGCCGCAGATCCCATAATGAGCATTATATAGTCTGCATCTTCGGTTCTGTATTCTTCAAAAAGTTCGAAGCCTCTTCCGCTGAGTTCCTTGTATTTCTTAGCGACCTCGATAATAACATCTTTGGATGCTTCAAGAGCAAGTTCCTGATTTCTCCTTGCTTCCATAGCATAATTACTTACGGAATAAGGACCCACTGCCATGGGATTACCGGGGTTTAACAGATATTCTTCCGGTCTGTATGTACCCACAAAATCCTTAACTTCCTTATCCTCAAGAAGCTCAATATTCATCACCGCGTGACTGGTGATAAAACCGTCCTGGCATATCATAACAGGCAGATGAACTCTCGGGTCCTCTGCTATGGGATAGGCCTGTATAAAATTGTCATATGCTTCCTGATTACTCTCCGCATAGATCTGAATCCAGCCCGTATCTCTTGCTCCCATTGCATCGGAATGGTCACAGTTGATATTGATGGGACCCGATAAGGTTCTGTTGACAAGAGCCAGTACCACAGGCATTCTGTTGGATGCCGCAAGTAAAAGTTCTTCCCACATCAGGGCCAGACCACAGGAAGACGTGGCTGTAAGACTGCGCGCCCCCGCTGCTTCCGCACCGATGGTTGCGCTCATTGATGAATGTTCACTCTCCACAGGAATGAACTCCGTATCTATCTCCCCATTCGCTATGTATGTGGATACCAGCTGAGGTATCTCGGTAGACGGCGTAATGGGAAAAGCCGGCATAACATCCGGATTTATCTGCTTAATAGCGTAGGCAACGGCTTCGTTACCTGACATACGATCTTTCTTAGCCATGACACTCTCCTCTACAAAGCATGGGGCTGCTGTCCTTCCACCATAGTGATGGCAGAAAAAGGACATGCCTTAACACATATACCACAACCCTTGCAATGATCATAATCAAAATCTTCTCTCTTGGAATCCTTAACGGGTATTGCCCCGTCAGGACATACCGGTGCGCAGAGTAGACACTGCTTGCACTTCTCTTTATCAAATACCGGTGTATTGGTTCTCCACTCTCCCGTATTGAAGAGTTTTGAAGTACCGCCTGCGAAGATTTTCAATCCCTCTGTAAGTTCTTCATGAGGAGACTGCTCACTGATCTTATTTATATCGGTTCTCATAGTCCTGCTCCTTCCGTCAAAGCATCAAAGGTCATATTGAGAGCCTTCATATTGCCCTCGATAACCTCCGGTTTTTTGGCAAATTTGTGTTCATAGGATGCCTGCATCTCACTTATGAACTCATCCCTTTCCATTACTTTGCTTCCTGCCACTGCAGCCGCAAGACTGGGAGAATTG
>JAEEGH010013447.1_pt1 | contig 18144 bp, 15 predicted proteins | sample 9134181 | NCBI WGS metagenome assembly JAEEGH01 (sample SAMN16246544, study PRJNA631951) | gut metagenome | biome: gut microbiome; feature: rumen; material: DP-attached | host: Bos | place: Iran: Karaj | collected 2018-10 | reverse complement strand
TTCGGGTATCTCGTTGGCCGTTCATGCCATATCCAACCCGCATTTCCCGTTGAGCGAGTCGCTTCAGAAGAATCTGCTCAAACTCTATCTGAACGACGTGGGAATGCTTTCCGGTATGCTTTATCACAACAACATACGCCCTATTCTTGACGATGTGCGCAGCATCAATCTTGGCAGCGTTTATGAAAGTGTGGTTGCCCAAGAACTTCGTGCACATGGGCACAAACTCTTTTACTACGACAACCGTAAGCAGGGCGAGGTAGACTATTTGGTTGACGACTACACGGCCATGAGTGCCCATCCGATAGAAGTCAAGTCGGGCAAGGACTATACCGTACACAGCGCCCTCAATAACCTTTTGAAGAATCCCGATTACAACATTCAGGCAGCCACTGTCATCTCCAACGAACGTGAGATTCGCCAAGACGGCAAGATAACCTACATGCCCGTCTATCTTGTGATGTTCATGGCGGTGTATGCCCCAAAGGAAAATAATTCCGAATACCTCTTCTGACCCCATCCATCAATTCTATAGAATCAATTAACCAAACACCCACACCCTTTTAACCCAAATCGGTCATTAGGATTTATGCCAGATTAGTATTTGTTTTGAGCAGATTGGCCTCATCGTTGGCGAAGATGAGAAAGGCATCCAGTGAATGCCTTTCAGCTACGGCCAGACAGGGATGTGGACAAGATGCCGAGCGTTACCCAAGGCGAGAGCATAGAAAGCTTGCTTGCTATGACGATCCCATGTAACGTCATGGAACATAAAGAAATACTGGTATGGAATATGCAGACCTGAAAAAATGAGCTGGTACAGAATGCATTCGTAATAATTGGCAGTTTTTCAAGAATAATCACGGAAAAAGTGTAATTATTTCATGTAAAACATCGTAAAAAGTGTTATTTTTGTTTTGTATATCACAAAAAAAATGTAATTCTCTTGTCTCGTTCCAAACCGATGTATGACGGGTTGCCATACCTTTGCTTGTGGTCATGTTCCTGTTCTGCTATCTTGCCATCATGTTGGGTCGTACCAAGAAAGACCTTCGTGCTCGCCGCTGGCAGCTCATCGCCGTCCTCTTCCTGCTTGTTTTTGCCATCAAGGGGACATCCATGTCATAGAATCCATGCTTTCAGCTGTTTGCTTTAAAGTGTGCAACAGGATAGTGCCCCCTTTCCTTTATTCCCTTAAATTCCTACATAAATCGCTCATACCATGCTGCTTTCCTATGTTTGGATAGGAGGGAAGCCTTAATCGATAAGTAATAAGGATAAAGGTAACTGAAGTTTGACAAGTGGCTAAAAGGCCAAAGGCGTGATTCTTTGCCCTTTTAGCGTGTTTTAAAAAGTCCGAAGGACTGAAAGAGATAGGCGGGGGCGCAGCCCCCGTACTTATGGACGATAAAACAAAGCCCTGAAGGGGCGACAGATAGTTGGCATCATGCGGTGTGTCACCCTTTCAGGGTTCGCTTTTACTACCATTCGTGCAGGGGTTTACACCCCTGTCTGTGTTCTGTCGTCCCCCTTGGGGACTTTTGAGATACCCTTGTTGAGACCATGTATATCTCGAATTATATTAAAAAGAACTTGTCAAACTTTAGAGGTAATATTCTTCCTGCATGCAAAAAAGGATTTTCTTACACAACCCCATCAATCTATTAGGCGGAAATAGCTCTTTTTATGTGAATTGGGTTATGTCTTTAGTTGATCAATTTTATCCCATATCGGTCATTAGGAGAATAGCAGTCCTTTTTTTATCGAAAAAACATGTTATTTCGTCCCTCTCCAATGACCGTTATTAGAAAAATATCAACTATTTGACTGGTATTATGCTATTTACAAAATGTTATAATTTAGGATGAAATTCTAACGGCCTATTTGGGTTTATCGAAGTCCCCTTTAGCTACTCCGGCTCTTCGTAGTCATGGCACGACAAAAACGGTGCCACCTTTTCCGTCATCCCTTTTCAATGCATCTCCTTTTCCGCGAATCTTCCCCAACCTGCACCCAAGTCCCATTTGCGCTGCCCTTGGTTCGTTTTTTCACCCACCCATCTCCCTCAGTTCATCCTCAGTTCTCCTTTTGAAATGGGAGAACGATGGGAGAACTGAGGACTAAAGAGCGAAGGAAGAGTGGCCGAGCCTATATCGTTCATCGAGACGGGAAACAGAATAAAACGGTTATTATCAACCTTTTCCATTTCACAAGTCTCCGCCTTGCTCTTGAACGGCCTCTACCGGAGTCCTACTTAGCCTAATGACCGATTTAGGTTAAAAGTGTGCAACAAGATAATACCCCCTTCCGTTGTTCCCTTATATGCCTACATAAGTCACTTATACCATGCTACTTTCCTATGTTTTGTTAGGATGATGACTTCAATCACCGAGTAATAAGGCCATATGAATCTCCCTTCCCACACTCTGAAACATCTTTTTTACACAATTCTACCTATCTATTTAGCGGATGATACGATTTTATTTGTTGTAATAATCTTGAAGTGATGGAAAGATTGTCTATGAAAAGAAAGGTCTACAACAATTTATTCGAATGGGATGCACAACGTTAATACTAGAGAGGTTGTCAGTGTTACTCCCGCCTCTGTCAAACCCAAAAGTGGTGGTATATATACAATATAATTTCTTCTTACTCGTTATTCAATGAAATTGAAATATGTGCATTTGTCTTTGTCAGAAAGCTACAAAAGGTGGTGCATACCCCACACAATAAGGTTGTATGGTACCACCATAAATCAAGTAACAAGAGATGTTGGAAGCCAGATGAGTGATTATTTCTGCCAATTAGAAGTTAATTGACGATATGAAAGAGAATTGGTATCAGTATTAGGAACGTTTAAACAAAGAAAATAATTGGCATGTTTTGCCATATCTACAAGGAATAATAAATGATACTGCTCCGCAAATAAGAGACTGATGCAATGACTAAAGAAAAATGACTAACACATTTACATTGTAATCATTTGGACAAAACATTCCACCTTATTGAAAAATAATTATGGATTACAATACTAAATTTATTATGCAAAAGCGAGTTAATTGGTCGCTTTTAAATGCAGGGTTGTCTATCCCAATTTCGGTATGGAACTTATTCAGAATATGGGATGTTAGTATTCTTAAACATGGAACATCGCATCGTATTAAGATACTCATAGATGAAGATTTGTTTGATGCAGTGCTTGTAAACCAAAATTTTAACCAAGAAAAACATCCAAATCATAGCGACATTATCCAGATACGATATAGCGACAAATCTCCGATTGCCCTCCGTCTGCAATCAATATTTAGACGGAGTTTTAACTATTTGAAAACAGAAAGAGCCAAATCTGAGAATGCACGAAAACAGATTCCGCTTGCAGATTACATCCATGAAGACATCCGTGTTTACTTCACATCGGATCCAAATGTATTATGCTTTGAGTGTAATACAGATTCTGAATACAATCAAATTGCTAAACAATTAAAATCAATACCCGAAGAAGTATATGAGTCATCTTCTGATGACGCATTCTTTTTGCAGGACAATGGGGCTTCAATAGTTGAACGAGAACAACTGGTCAAATATCGTAAAATTGACCGTGGGATAATAGAAAAATTAAAGGCCTATTATGACTATCGTGACGAAATAACAGGCGATAAAATTGGGGACAAATATGGCGGCAGTGTTATAGAAGCACATCATATTGATTATTTTACTAAGTCACAAAATAACGACACTACAAACATTATCATTATTAGTCCAAACTATCATAGAATTATCCACAAAAATAACCCAGTATTCAATCGAAAGAAGTTTCGGTTTGAGTTTCCTAACGGCGAAGTGTTGAAGTTGAAACTATATGACCACTTAATAATAGGCTAAGAATACACCTGCGATACCACCAGCTGATGCAGGAGCTGCGCAGGAGCCGTTTTACAATGAACTCCAATCACTGTTCTGCAACTGGGGAAAAACATGCAGTTGTCAATTGTTTCAAGAATACTGTCAACGGTGTCAGGAAATAGTCAGCCTCTCCAGTACCCATAGTGACAACCGCATCAGGGGGAAAGCAAAATACCGTCAACCAAAATCAGTAAAAGACAGCCCCCGTAGTCTGCTGAGTACCTCCGAAAGTGAACAGCAGTAGGGGAAGCCTCGCAATCATGGTGGGGAATAGGAAAAAGAATGCCGTGCTGCAAATAGTCATATCGGTGAAGCAATAAATACGGGTGGATGGCGTTAAGGGGTGTATGCTTGAAAACTTAGGGTTATTAGGACTCTTTATCGGATGTATGCTGGCGGCGACGGTGGTACCGTTCGCTTCCGAGACGTTGTTAGCAGGAGCTTTGCTGATGGGGTACAGCAAATGGGTGGTCACGCTGGTGGCGACCCTGGGCAACACAACGGGGGGGATGATTAGTTACCTGTTGGGATGGCTGTGCAAGTGGGATTGGCTTGAGAAGTACCTCAGGGTGAAGAAGGAGAAACTGATGAAAGTGCACGACAGGGTGGCGCGCTATGGTGTGTGGGCGGCATTGCTGACGTGGTTGCCCGTAGTGGGGGACTTGATAGCCATCGCCATGGGACTGATACGGGTGAACCCGTGGTGGACGCTGGTGCTGATGTTTATTGGCAAGATGGCCCGTTACCTGTTGGCAACGGGGTTGCTGAGTCTCACCAGCTGGATATAGGATTATCCCAAATCGGTCATTAGGCCGACTTTACAAACAATCTCTCATTTTTCAGGTCTGTTTATGCCATATCAGCATTTCTTTATGTTCCATGACGTTACTTGGGCTCGGCAGCGCAAGCAAGCTTCCTCTGCTCTCGAAAATAACGTAGCTCCCATTCGGTCGCGACGTTATTTTACTTAACGTTCGGCATCTTGTCCACATCCCTGTCTCGCCGTAGCCCGCTACGCCTTCGCCCGCGATGCGGCCAATCTGCTCGAAACAAATACTAATCTCCCATAAACCCTAATGACCGATTTGGGATTACTTGAGCTTCTTTTTCAGTGCACGGATGCGTTCGGCGGAAGCGTGGATGTCGTCGGCTGACACTTGTCCGCTCTTCACCAACTGAAGGATTGTGTCGACGGCGTGGGGTACCACATCGGGGTCGTAGCCTCCGCCGTTGTTGGAGAGGCAGAGGAGGTCGCACCCTGCAACGATGGCCAGGCGCAAGGCTTCTTCGAAACCGTAATGGATAGTGATGGCACCCATGGCAAGGTCGTCGGTGACCACGACTCCAGTGAAACCAAGTTGGTTGCGGAGCAGCTCTTTGATTATGACAGGGGAGAGGGAGGCAGGAAGGTCGTCGCCGAGGTTGCGGTTGATGACATGTGCCACCATGACCATGTCGACAATGCCTTTGTCGATGAGTGTACGGTAAGGTTCAAGTTCAGTTTCCTTCCAGGTGTCGGATACGTCGACAAGGCCGGCATGGGTGTCGCCGGTGGCGCTGCCGTGGCCAGGGAAGTGTTTCAGACAGCCGATAACATTCTTTTTGTTCAGCTCGTTGAGCCAGATGGTGGCACAGCGGGTGACGGTGGCAGGGTTGGAGGAGAAACTGCGCCCCAGCTTGCCAATGACGGGACAGGCGGGGTTGATATTGACATCCACGCAGGGGGCGAAGTCGAGGTTGATGCCTGCTTCGTTCAGCTCCTGCGCAACGATGGCAGCGTTGCGGGTAACGCTGTCGTCGCCTCCTTTGGCCGAGGCTTGGGCAGTCATGGTGGCGGGGAAACCGTCGCGGACACGCATCCGTGCCACGTTGCCGCCTTCTTGGTCGATGCCGATAAGGAGGTTGCCGTTGGCGTACTTTTGCAGATCGGAGCAAAGGGCTTTCAGCTGGTCGGGCGACAGGACGTTGCGGTGGCGGGTGCCCGTGGGAGCATCGTATTCAAAAAGGATGACACTGCCCACATGGTATTGCTGGATGTCGCGGATGATGTGGTTGTCGGCCTTGAGGGTGGTGCCACGAAAGCCCACAAGGAGCATTTCGCCGATGTCTTGTAGCAACTGGTCTTCTTGTTGTATAGGCTGTACTGCGGGCTGTGGGGTTTGTTCGATATTTTGGCCGCAAGCTGTGAAGGCGAGAGCGGTGAGGATAAGGGTAAGGAATGAACGTTTCATGTTGTGACGAATAATCTGTTATGCAAAGGGAATACGGTTAAGGATGCTGCGGCCAAGGGTGATCTCGTCAGCATATTCAAGATTGTCACCGATGGCGATGCCTCGGGCAATGGTGGTGATTTTGACACCAAGGGGTGCCAGTTGCTTGTTGAGATAGAAGGCGGTGGTGTCGCCTTCCATGGTGGTGGGAAGGGCCAGGATGACCTCGTCGATGTGCGAAGGGATGTCTTGTTGGACACGATGGATAAGGGTTTCGATGTTGAGGTCGCGGATACCGATGCCGTCGATGGGCGATATGACACCGCCAAGGACGTGGTAAAGGCCTTGGTATTGCTGTGTGTTCTCGATGGCCATGACATCCTGGATATTCTCCACCACACAGACGATGCTCTGGTTCCGTTTGGGGCTGGCGCAGATGGGACAGGTGTCGGTGTCGCTAAGGCAGTGGCAGATGTGGCAATAGTGGATGTCGGTAGTGAGGCGGTGGATAGATTCGGCAAGTTGAAGGGTTTCGTCTGTCGGCTGCTTGAGCAAGTGGAGGGCGAAACGAAGAGCGGACCGCTTGCCTACGCCAGGGAGCGAGGAGAGGTGTTCGACGGCATTGGCCAGGGTGTTAGAGGGTAGTTCCATTGGTTTTCTTTGTTTGAATTTGCAAAGGTACGATTTTTTTTCGTATTTTTGCATTTTCAAAAGTCTGTCACCATGAATGCGGCAGGCGGTAAAGACGATGTAAATAGAGAGTTGTATGAAACATATCACCGATTTTATCATTGAAAACAGAGTGCAGTTAGGCGAGCAATATTTCTCGCTTACGTTGCGCCATCCAGGTCAATTGCCTCCGATTGCGGCCGGACAGTTTGTGGAGGTGGAAGTGCGCCATTGTCGCGAAGTGCTGTTGCGCAGACCTATCTCTATCCACGACGTGGATGCGGAGCGGAACACACTCACCTTGCTTATTCAAATTGTGGGCAAAGGCACAAGGCAGCTGTCGGAACTGAAGGTAGGGGAGGAGTTGAACCTGATATATCCGCTGGGACATGGTTTCAGTGTGGAAGGTATGCATCCCCTGCTGGTTGGCGGCGGTGCCGGCATTGCTCCGTTGTTTCATTTGGCTAAGTGCTATAAAGCAAAAGGTGTGGAACCGACAATCTTGTTGGGAGGCCGCACCAAGGAGTTGATACCTGTGCGTGATGCGTTCGGGCAGTATGGCAACGTGTGCTACGCCACCGAGGACGGCAGTCTGGGTGAAAAAGGACTGGTAACGCAGCACACGTCTTTCACAGGCGATTATGACCATATATGCACCTGCGGACCGACACCGATGATGAAGGCGGTGGGACGTTATGCGTTGGAGAAAGGCATCCCTTGCGAGGTGTCGTTGGAGAATATGATGGCCTGCGGCATAGGTGCCTGCCTGTGCTGTGTGTGCGACACGGACGAAGGACACAAGTGTGTGTGCAAGGAGGGACCTGTGTTTGATGTGAGAAGATTGACCAAATGGTTGGAGGCAACCAAATAAAACTGAAACATCATGGCAAAGTTAGAGACCAAGATACACAACATCGTGCTGAAGAATCCGGTGATGACGGCTTCGGGCACTTTTGGCTACGGCGAGGAGTTCGCCGACTTCATTGATTTAAGCCGCTTGGGCGGAATCATAGTGAAAGGCACTACTGGAGAACGCCGCCAAGGCAACCCTTATCCGCGTATGGCCGAGACCCCTGCGGGCATGTTGAATGCTGTAGGGCTGCAGAATGTGGGTGTGGAGACTTTCTGTAAGGAGGTGTATCCTCGCATTAAAGATATAAAGACTAACATACTGGTGAATGTCAGCGGCTCGTCGATTGAGGAGTATTGCAGTGTGGCAGAACAGGTGGATGCTTTGGAGAATATTCCTGGCATTGAGTTGAACATCAGCTGCCCCAATGTGAAGAAAGGCGGAATGGGGTTTGGAACCAATCCCGAAATGGCTGCGCAGGTGGTGAGTGAGGTACGCAAAGTGTATCACAAGACACTGATAGTAAAGCTTACGCCCAACGTGACCAGTGTAGTGGAGATAGCCAAGGCGGTGGAACAGGCAGGTGCCGACAGTGTGTCGTTGATTAATACGATGCTGGGAATGGCCATTGATGTGGAACGCCAGCGGCCTTACCTCAGCACCATCACGGGCGGCTTGAGCGGCCCTTGTGTCAAGCCCGTGGCTGTACGCATGGTGTGGCAAGTGGCGCACGCTGTGCAGATTCCTGTCGTGGGGCTTGGCGGCATCAGCTGTGCTGCCGATGCGATAGAGTTCCTGATGGCGGGAGCCAAGGCCATAGAGGTGGGTACTGCCAATTTCCTCGACCCCACGGTGACTGTGAAAATTGTGGACGGTCTACAGGACTATTGCCAGCGCCACGGAATAGAAGATATTAACGACATAATCGGCATCATCTAAACCTTTGCCAAAATGTTGCTGATAGCCGATAGTGGAAGCACGAAGACCCATTGGGTCTGTCTTGAAGGAGAAGATGAACGCCGTTGCACCACGGAAGGCTTGAACCCCTTGCTTGCTACCGACGAGACTTTTGCAACGGAGTGCAGTCGGGTGCAAGCCGGATTGCTGTCGGCAAAGGGTACGCGGGTGGATGAAGTTTTCTTCTACGGTGCCGGTTGCGGACAGGAGCCTTCCCGCCAGCGTGTGCGACAGTGTTTGGAAAAAGCGTTTGGCTGCGAAAGTGTTTCCGTTGAAGGCGATTTGTTGGGGGCATGCCGTGCTGCCTGTGGGACGGTGGAAGGATTGGTTGGCATCTTGGGAACGGGCAGCAACCTCTGTTATTATGACGGACAGGCCATTGCGCAGCAGCGGACATCCACGGGTTATATTTTGGGCGACGAAGGGTCGGGCAACCATATTGGAAAGCGGTTGCTGAAGGATTACCTTGAAGAACGGATGCCCGAACATGTAAGCACCTTGTTCTACAACAATTACCGTATGACTACCGGCCAGTTGCTCAGCAATCTCTATTCCCATCCGTACCCCAACCGTTACCTTGCCTCGTTCGCCACTTTTGCCGCACAGCGCCAGAACGATGAATACATTGCTGCTTTGCTGGACGATTGTTTCGATGCCTATTTCTTGCAGATGGGCTATTTCGGCAGTCGCCGTTTCCTGCCCCTCAGTCTTGTGGGGGGGATTGTAAACTCATTCCTCCCCGCCATTCAGCGTGCAGCCGAGCGGCATGATGTGACACTCGGAGTCCTTATGCCCGACCCCATGGAAGGGCTGGTACGATACCATGTGGCCCATTCCCATTAGCTTCTGCCCAGCCTCTCTCCCTTTTGCCTTCTCCTTTTGTGAGGATATTCTTTTGGCGGTTCAAAATTCGTTATTCCCAATCGGTCATTGGAATCAAGATTCATGTTGGTTCAAACCACAAATGGGATGGTGTATGTGGATAAAAAAGGATGATATGGGACTCTGCAGGATGAATGAAGAAACTTGTGTATGTTACGGATACGAAGATGTTTTATTAGATGCAACATTGTTTATTTTTGCAGACGGAACAATGGTAAGGAGTAGTGCGTTAGGGAGGTCTGTTTCAAAGAGTTGTTTGAGGACGTACAGGTTCCAGCGGTGGGACGACGGCGACACGACGAACCTGAGGCGCATAGTGGTGACACAGGACACGGCGTTTATAGCAATGTTTACAGATCCGGAGGGGATAGAGCCGGCATAGGGAAGGGAGAGCGGTGTGGAGGTGTTGCCCAACCCGGCAAAGGAGAGGGTGAGGGTGCAGAGCGGCTGCGGACTGAGCGGGGTGGAGGTGTATGACGCGCAGGGGCGGAATGTGCCGACGATGGCAGTGGAGGGCAACGCTGTGGAGATAGACGTCAGCCATTGGGTGCCGGGCAGCTATGTGTTGCTGGTTCACACGGAGCGCGGCACCGTGTCGAAGCGGCTAATAGTGGAGTGATGGGGAGGTGTGGAGTAAGAGCATTCAGAACCATTTTATGCTATAGTAAAAAAAGTTTTCACTCTGTTACAATAATATTTGCAGTTTCGCGTTAATGATTCATTTGAAATAATATTAACAATACTACAAATGGATCTTACAAACATTTTAGCCATCTCTGGCAAACCGGATCTGAATGAACTGGTGTCACGTACCAAGACGGGTGCTATCGTTAAGAACCTTGTCAACGGACAGAAATTCCCTGTATTCTCCAGCAACAGCATCAGCCAGTTGAGTGAAATACGCATGTTTACTACCGAGGATGAAAAGCCTCTTGAAGAGATATTCCAAAATGCCTATAACATTTTGGAAGGCAAACCCACCGACTTCGACCCCAAGAAGGCTGACAGCAAAGTGTTGTTTGATTTGTTAGCCAAGGTTCTTCCGAACTATGATACCGATCGTGTGCATGCTTCGGATGCCAAGAAACTCTTTTCATGGTATAACATTTTGCTCGATGCCGGTAAGCTGACCCCGAGTGAAGAGGAGGAGACTGAGAAGACTGAGGAGGCTGTCGAAGCCCCTGCGGCCAAGAAACCTGCCACTCCCAAGCGTTCGGCCACTCCGAAGCAGGCAGCTCCCAAGGCCACCACTCAGGCCAAGGCAGCTCCCAAGCGCACCACCACGGCCAAGAAGGCCATTTGATATTGATTTAGTTATTGTATGAATGTGTTATTGCGTTAGTGATACTGCCACAGTAGCACATTCATACATTATCCATATAAATTAATTATCACAATTACATAATTCCCATTAATCATGAAAAAATTATTTGTATCGTTATTTGCTGTTGCCATTCTGGCTTCCGTGGTATCCTGTAAGAAAACCGAAACTTCGGAGGAAATAATATTGACTCCTGTGTATAAAGAAGGTGTCTATCATCCTATTATGAAGGTGTCTTCGGTGAGTGAAAATGGAGTCCTTTCCCAAGAGTGGAGTTGGAACGGGGACAATCTGGACCATATTACTTGGATTGACGATGGTGTAAAAACCTATACCTATACGGGTGACTATATCACTAAGGTGGTTTCGAATCAGTCAATGGGTGAAGAGTTGCGCTATACGTATGCCGATGGCCAGATGACTAAATGTGAAGTCTATTATCAAGATGCGATGGCCTTGTCGGTAGACCTTCAACACAATGCCAATGGAAAAATAAGCGGTGGAGAGATAATGATTGATGATAATTTTCTCATGAACTTGGCAGGGCAGCTGTTGGGTCAGGGCTCGTTTTTCGAACGGTTGGTAGGAACCCCAGCAGCCCAGGCACTGGTGAAAATGGCACAGGTTGCCCGTGTGAGCAATGGTGCAAAACTGGGTATTTCGGACAAAACATTTTCTACAACCTTTATATGGAATGGAGAGAATGTCGACAAACAGGTGCTCAACGGATCGTTTATTCTGAATATCAGTTCGGAAGACCTTGAATTGGTACAAAATTTTATTGATATTCCCGAACAATACTTGACCATAATACAGATGGCCATGATGCTTGGGAGTGGTTCCATACCCTTGCAGATAGGTTTGACCGACACCATTTCGGCCACCTACGACAATATGTACAACCCCATGTTCTGCAACTGGGGTGATATCATGAGTCCTCAGACCCTCTCGCAATCGAATATACTTACCATGAATAACAACATGCTCCTTACGGTTTCCATAGCATTAATGGGGCAGAACCAAGAGTTGTTCCGCTATCCTAACAATACTTCCGAGGAGTATCGTTACGAATACAACGACAAGAAATACCCCACCAAAGTCACGGGTACCAATGAAATAGTATACACATATAAGAACTAAAAACAATGACATACAGCGAAAAAGATCAACAATTCAAACGTTATACAGTCACCTCGGCATTGCCTTATGCCAATGGTCCTGTCCATATAGGACATTTGGCTGGGGTATATGTGCCAGCCGATGTCTATGTCCGCTATCTGCGTGCCCAAGGCGAGGATGTGATGTTTATCGGCGGTAGCGACGAGCATGGTGTGCCCATCACCATCAAAGCCCGCAAAGAAGGCGTTACTCCCCAGGACATTGTAGACCGCTACCACAAGATTATCAAAGATTCCTTCTGCGAGTTGGGAATCTCGTTCGACATCTACAGCCGTACCTCGTGTCCGGAGCATCATGCTACGGCTTCTGCCTATTTCAAGAAACTCTACGACGAGGGCAAATTTATCGAAAAGACCTCGTTGCAGTATTACGATGAGGAAGCGCATCAGTTTTTGGCAGACCGATATATCACGGGTACTTGCCCTCATTGTGGCAACGACCATGCCTATGGCGACCAGTGCGAGGCTTGCGGTACTTCATTGAATGCCACCGACCTGATAAACCCCAAATCGATGCTTAGCGGCAATCCTCCCGTTATGCGCGAAACGAAGCATTGGTATCTCCCTCTTGACCAGGACGAGCCTTGGCTCCGCCAATGGATACTTGAACAACACAAAGGCGACTGGAAGACCAATGTGTATGGTCAGTGCAAGTCGTGGATTGATGCTGGGCTGCAGCCGCGTGCTGTCACCCGCGATCTTGATTGGGGTGTGAAAGTTCCTATTGAGGGCACAGAGGGCAAGGTTCTGTATGTATGGTTCGATGCTCCTATCGGCTACATCAGTTTCACCAAACAGCTGAAAGGCGACGACTGGGAGAAATGGTGGAAAAACACGGACACCAAGTTGGTTCACTTCATCGGTAAAGACAATATAGTGTTCCACTGCATCATCTTCCCCGCCATGCTGAAAGCCGAAGGCAGCTACATCCTCCCCGCAAATGTGCCGGCCAATGAGTTCCTCAACCTCGAAGGGGACAAAATAAGCACCTCGCGCAACTGGGCTGTCTGGCTGCACGAATATCTGCAAGAGTTCCCTGGCAAGCAGGATGTGCTGCGCTATACCCTTTGCAGCAATGCACCCGAAACCAAGGACAACGACTTTACATGGAAAGACTTCCAACTGAAAAACAATTCCGAACTGGTGGCCATCCTCGGCAATTTTGTCAACCGCACCTTGGTGCTCACCCATAAGTTCTTCAATGGCAAGGTCCCCGCTCACGGTGCTTGGAACGAGCTTGACCAGGAAATCATCAAGGAGATAGCCACCTATCCCGAAAAGGTGGGACGCAGCATCGAGAACTATCGTTTCCGCGAGGCATTGGCCGAGATGATGAATCTGGCCCGTTTGGGCAACAAGTATCTGACCGATACCGAACCGTGGAAACTGATAAAGACCGATCCCGAGCGTACGGCTACGGTTCTCAACCTCTCCTTGCAGATTTGCGCTAATCTCGCAGTCCTTTGTGCGCCGTTCATCCCCTTCACGGCCGACAAGATGCACCGCATCATGAACCTCCCCGCCATGGGCTGGAGGCATGCCGGTAACGCCAACCTGCTGATGGAGGGCCATGTGATTGAGAAACCCGAACTCCTCTTTGAGCAAATAGACGATGCCACCATCGAGGCACAGGTGAACAAACTGCTTGAAACCAAGCGTCAGAACGAGCTCAATGCTTGGCAGCCCAATGAAGTAAAAGAGACAGTCTCTTTCGAAGACTTTGGCAAGATGGACATCCGTGTAGGCACTGTGCTTGAATGCACCAAGGTGCCCAAGGCCGACAAACTTCTGCAGTTTAAGATAGAAGACGGCATGGGCACTCGCACCATCGTCAGCGGAATAGCCAAGTTCTATCCCGAGCCAGAGAAACTGGTAGGCATGCAGGTTTGTTTCATTGCGAACTTTGCACCGCGTAAACTGAAAGGTGTTGAAAGCCAAGGAATGATACTTAGTGCCGAGGATAAGGACGGTCGTCTTGTTTTGGTGACCCCAAGCCAGTTGGTGACCCCTGGCTGTAATGTGGGTTGATATGACCGTTTTGTTGCTGGGGGCCAATGGTCTCCTTGGCCATAATGTTTTGAGGATTTTGCTTGAGCAAGGCATAGAAGTGCATGCATTGGTACGTAATCCAGCCAAGCTCCTTATAAGCGATTTCCCTCAAGCATTATCGCAGCTTACTGTCATCAAAGGCTCACTGCTTAACGACGACGACCTGTATTGTGCCGCTCAGGGCTGCAGTGCCATCATCAATTGTGCTGGCACTACCGATATGTCGCTCCTCCATTACGAAGACTATCTACCTGTTAATACTCATCTGTGTCATAGGTTAGTGAAACTCATGTCACAGGTGGGTATTTCTTGTCTTGTTCATACCAGCACCGCCAACACCATTGGCTATGGAACCCCGTATCGACTTGCCACCGAAACCGAGCCCATGAAGCCGCCATTTAGCAACTCATTCTACGGGCTTAGCAAGAAAGAAGGGGAGGAATATCTCATTCAGGTGGCACGACGGTATACAGATTGGCATATCGTTATTGTCAACCCGGGATTCATGGTAGGGCCGTACGACACAAAACCCTCTTCGGGTGCACTGCTCCTTGCAGGATATCGCAAACCGCTGATGGTATCCCCGAAAGGAGGCAAGAGTTTCATCCATGTAGCCGATGCCGCCGCCGCCATAGTCAATGCTCTCACCATGGGGCGGCACGGTAGCCGTTACCTCCTCACTGGAGAGAACCTCACCCTTCGGCAGTTCTATCGGTTACAGGCACAGGTGTGCTGTTACCGGCAACTTTTGCTACCGTTACCTAACGGATTGCTAAGGTTGGCTGGCTGGTTGGGCGATCTGGTGCGGTACTGTGGTCTGTCTACCCAGCTATCCACCCGTAACGTACGTCAGTTGATGGTGTGTGAATACTATGACAATAGTCGGGCGGTGACAGACCTTGCCATGCCGCAGACTCCCGTGGCACATGCTATTGAGGACTTCTTCAATTGGCATTCTTCTGCCAAGAGATAATTTATCGTGCAAAAGGCAATTTTTCCTGGCAAGTGCCGTTATTACCAAAAATAAAATCCTGTAAAGATGAAAAAATTATTCCCTTTCATGTTGCTTGTGGCGTTGACTCTCACGGCATGTCATTCCAATACATCCGAACCCCCTCAGAAAAAGGGCTCTTCAGGCAAGACGCTTGAGTTGATGATTGTGGCAGACAAGGATGTATATCGTGGTGAAACCAAAGAACTCATCGATTCCCTCTTTGGCCGTCCTCAAATAGGACTCCCAGTGCCCGAGAAAATGTTCGACATTGTCAACATTCCGGTCTCTTCATACAAGAACACCGAGATGTTCCAAAATCATCGTAACATCATCTTCTGTGATGTGAATCCCAGCAATCCCGACAAAGTTTATATGCATATCGACGAATATGCCGCTCCCCAAGTGATATTCGATTTCGCTGCCAAAGACCAAGCTTCGTTGCACGACATGCTGCGCAAATACGAGCATCACATGCTCGACCAAATCTACAATGCCGAGCACCGTCGCGTAATCAAAGCCTTCAAAGGCATGGAGAATTTCACTATCAATGAAGCCATTCGTAAACAATTTGGATTCAGTCTCATGTTCTCCAACGAGTTTGCCATCGCCAAACAACTTGACGACTTTGCTTGGATTCGTAAAGAGGCCAAGGACTTTGGCATTGGTGTGCTTATCGATGTCTTCCCATATGAAAACCAGAACGTGTTCGACGAGCAACATATCCTCGACCGTTTGGACACAATCATGAAACGCCATGTACCCAGCAATGCCGACAATAGTTACACTGGCATAGAACGCCGTCGTGACGAACAAGGCAACTATCTGGCTCCTATCTACCTTCGCAAAGTGGATTTCGATTCCAATTACTGCATTGAGACCCGTGGTTGCTGGCGTTCTTTTGGCGACTTTATGGGAGGTCCCTTTGTTTCATACACCCTCTTGTCGCCCGACAAGAAAAAGGTCGTCATGCTTACAGGCTATGTCTATTGTCCGCGCAACAAACCTTGGACCAAGCGTGACCTCCTCATGCAGGTTGAAAGTATCTGTTGGTCAATCCAATTTTAGTACATCCGACCGTATTATCAAATCATATAACCATGCGTAGGCTATTGTTGCTCATTTTCCTCTTGACCATCTCCCAACCGCTTTTTGCTCAGAAACTACTTGAACGGAGCGAACTCGGGTTGACGGGGGGAGGCATGAACTATTTGGGCGATCTCAATAACCAGAGCATGTTCGGCAAAGTCAATCCTGCTGCGGGGCTTTTGCTGCGACTCAATCTCGACACCCGTTGGGCTCTTTCTCTCGGCGGTTCTTACGGACATATTGAAGGCGGCAACCCTGACCATATCAAGTTGCGCAATCTCAGTTTCCGTTCCGCAATAACCGAAGTCTATCTCCGCACCGAGTTCAATTTCTTCCCTTATGGCATCCGTTCAGCCACTTTCAAGCGTGCAACCCCTTACATATTCTGCGGCTTTGGCGTTTTCCACTTCAACCCCATGGCGCAATACACCGATCCTGCGTCGGGTCAGTCCGAATGGTATGCACTGCAGCCTTTAGGCACTGAGGGACAAGGCTCCAAGGCCTACCCAAACCGTGTCAAATACCAGCTTACAAAACTCTGTATGCCCTTTGGCGTTGGTTACAGATGGCGTGTCTCTGAAAACATGCATCTTACCCTCGAGTATGGATGGCGTAAGACATGGACGGACTATCTTGACGATGTAAGCACCACCTACGTGGGTTCGCAAGTGCTGGGAGACGGCACATCAAGCACTATGGCCGCCGTTCTTGCCGACCGCAGTGGTGAAGTGTCGCCCGGTTACGTCAACGCCTCAGGCATTAAACGAGGCGATGATTCTCTCAACGACTGGTACTCGTATTTCAATGTTTGCATCACCTTCTCTACCGAAATGCTTTTTGGCTGGATGCGTGGCAAAGTGTGCGAGAAATAAACCCCTGTGAACCTGTTAATGTGTAAACGTGCTAATGTGTAAATCAGACTAACGAATTGACACATTCAAAAAGACTAACGAGTTGACACATTGACGAATTAACACATTCAGAAAGACTAACGAATACAAGATATGAAAATAGAAGACCTCGACAAAAAACGTATCCCCCAACATGTGGCCATTATCATGGACGGCAATGGCCGTTGGGCTCAGAAACAAGCCCACAAACGTATTTTTGGCCACCAAAATGCCATGACCGCTGTACGCCAGGCTGTCGAAGCAGCTGTGCAGTGCGGTGTCAAATACCTCACGTTATATACTTTCAGCACCGAAAACTGGAATCGCCCGCAAGAGGAAATCGACGGTCTCATGGAACTTCTCATCAAAGCTGTCCGCGACGAGACCAAGACCCTCATGGACAATAACGTCCGTCTGCAAACTATAGGCGATATCACCCGTATACCCGAAAAGTCGCGTTCCAAACTGCTCGAATGCATCGAAACCACAGCAGGAAATACTGCCATGACACTTATCTTGGCTCTCAGCTATAGCTCCCGATGGGAGGTGGCGCAGGCGTTGCGCTCCATCTGTGTCGAAGCACGCGACGGCCGTCTCCTGCCCACCGACATCACCGAAGAGACTCTACGCAACTATCTTGTCACAAAAGACTACCCCGACCCCGACCTCCTCATCCGCACTGGCGGCGAACTGCGCATCAGCAACTTTCTCCTTTGGCAGATGGCATACACGGAACTCTACTTCAGCGACCAGCTTTGGCCAGACTTCCGCCACGAAGACTTCTATGCCGCGGTCTACGACTTCCAGAACCGTCAACGCCGCTTCGGCAAGACTGGAGACCAAGTGAAGAAGGACATCCTGTAAATGCCCCTCGATAACGTAGCAGAGAAATCAACGCTTGCCGTTAGTACGACGTCAGGTGTTCTCACGGAGTCCCCCATTTCGTGAGTAAGAAAAACACGAGATGAAACCTGGTAATATTAGTCTTGCATTAGTACTGATGCATTAATTATTAACAAATATTAAGGTATCAAAACAAGGTAAGTTCTTTGACATTTTGGGATTGAATGAGAGCGGGATTTTGACGGGTCAGTAACTCGTGTATGGATATTTTCTCCAATGCTGACACAGACAGTAATGTTGCCACTTCAGTTA
>JAEEGH010013446.1_pt1 | contig 18146 bp, 16 predicted proteins | sample 9134181 | NCBI WGS metagenome assembly JAEEGH01 (sample SAMN16246544, study PRJNA631951) | gut metagenome | biome: gut microbiome; feature: rumen; material: DP-attached | host: Bos | place: Iran: Karaj | collected 2018-10 | reverse complement strand
AGAAAGATGCATGAATACTGCAAGGCACTGAACCACCTTTATCTTGAAAAAAAGGAGCTTTCCGAGCTGGATTACGATCCCAAGGGCTTTGAATGGATGAGCTGCATGGACGCCGACCACTCCATCGTTTCGTTTGTAAGGACGGCGGAGAACGGAAAGATGCTCCTGTTTGTGTTCAATTTCACTCCTGTCGTATATGACACCTTTGTACAGGCGGTGCCCGTGAGCGGAAAATACACAGAAATACTGAATTCCGATGATACCGCGTTCGGCGGACAGGGACATGTGAATCCAAAGCCCATAATCTCGCAGGCCGTTCCAAAGGACGGGAAAGAAAACTGCATCGTCATGAAACTTGCGCCGTTAAGCTGCACCATTTTTGATGTCAAGCCTGCGCATGTGAAGATAGTGCTTGACGCTGTGGAGCCGCAGGACAACAAAGACAACGGCAGAAATCTTGAGATAAAGAGCGCCTACATAAGAAATACGGAAAAAAGCAAAAAGATAACAAAACCTGGCAAAACGACAGGCAGAAAGAAATAGGAGGAAACATGGAGACGATCCTTGCAAAGACTGTAGCCGACAAGCTCACGGGATTTGATTTCGCAACGACTCTTAAAAACATCGCTGTGAACATCCTTGTCCCTGCGCTGCTTAAGATAATTGCGGCGATCCTTGTCTTTATCATTGCAAAGTTTGTGATAAAGCACCTCATGAATCTCATAAAAAAGCTGTTCGAAAAGTCAAAGCTTGACGGTGCGGTAAAGACATTCCTTCTTTCGATCATAAAAGCGGCGCTTTATGTGCTTTTGATCATCGGGATAGTGGAGATCCTGGGTGTCGCGACGGCGACCATAGTTTCCGTTGTCGCATCCGCGGGACTTGCGATAGGTCTTGCGCTTCAGGGAAGTCTTTCAAATTTTGCGGGAGGCGTGCTGATCCTTGTGATGAAGCCCTTTAAGCTCGGCGATTACATTATCGCGTCAGGTGTAGAAGGAACTGTGGTCTCAATGGATGTTTTTTACACAAAGATCCGGACCACCGACTACAAGGACATCGTGATTCCAAACGGCATGCTTTCAAACAACACGATCACAAACGTTTCCGCACAGGGCAAGAGAAGGCTCGATATCACAGCTTCAGCTTCCTATAATGCGGATATAGAGAAAGTAAAACAGGTGCTCACCGAGATATGCAAAAACTGCACGCTCGTAAGGCGGGACGAAGAGGTCAGGGTATTTGTGAGCCAGTATGCACAAAGTTCCATCGACTACAACGTGCGCTTTTGGGTGGACGCCGCAAATTACTGGGATGCCAAGTTTTTTATCACAGAGAGCATCAAAAAGGAATTTGACAGAAACGGCATTGAGATACCATACTCAAAGCTGGATGTAAATATATTAAACAAAGACTGAGACTTACAGGAAAGGCAGACAAGACATATGTCCAACATGATCCAGGAGATATTCGGAATTGACGTATTCAACGAGACCGTGATGAAATCAATGCTTCCGGAATCAATCTTCGACTCACTCAAAAAAACCATGGAAACAGGATCGGAACTAGACCCGGCTATCGCAGATGTGGTCGCGGACGCTATGAAACGGTGGGCGCTTGAAAAAGGCGCAACGCACTATACCCACTGGTTCCAGCCCATGACAGGCATCACCGCCGAGAAACACGATTCATTTCTTGCTCCCGCAGAGGGCGGAAAAGTCATCATGGAGTTCTCGGGAAAAGAGCTCATAAAGGGTGAGAGCGATGCTTCGTCATTCCCTTCGGGAGGACTCAGAGCGACCTTTGAGGCAAGAGGCTACACAGCGTGGGACTGCACTTCCCCCGCTTTTGTAAAAGAGGATGCCGCAGGCGTAACACTCTGCATTCCCACAGCGTTCTGCTCATATACCGGTGAAGCGCTCGACAAAAAAACACCGCTCCTTCGTTCGATGGAGGCTCTCAGCAAGCAGGCTGTGAGAGTTTTGAGGATACTCGGAGACGATAAAGTGACGAACGTATCCTGTTCTGTAGGAGCGGAGCAGGAATATTTCCTTGTGGACCACAACAGATATATGCGCCGTGAGGACCTGATCTTTACGGGACGCACGCTTTTCGGAGCGCCCGCGCCCAAGGGACAGGAGCTTGACGACCACTATTACGGCACGATAAAAGAGCGTATCGCTTCCTTCATGAAGGAACTGAACACTGAACTCTGGAAACTCGGAGTTCACGCAAAGACACAGCACAACGAGGCCGCGCCCGCACAGCACGAACTCGCGCCTTTCTTTACCACCGCAAACATCGCCGTTGATCACAACCAGATCGTAATGGACACTATGAAAAAGGTCGCAAAGCGTCACGGGCTTGAGTGCCTGCTGAACGAAAAACCTTTTGCAGGTGTCAACGGCTCAGGAAAGCACAACAACTGGTCAATAGTGACCGATAAAGGTGAAAACCTGTTAAAGCCCGGAAAAGAGCCCAACAGGAACGTAAAGTTCCTCCTTTTCCTCACAGCCGTCATAGCCGCGGTAGACAAGCATGCGATGCTCCTTCGTGCGTCTGCGTCGACTCCCGGAAATGACAACAGACTCGGCGGCAACGAAGCTCCTCCGGCCATCATTTCCATTTTCCTCGGAGAGCAGCTTGACGATATCATCAGGCAGATCATTGAGACAGGTGAAGCCACCGACTGCAAAAAGAAGACCTACATGAACATGGGCGTTTCCTCGCTTCCCGCTCTTTCAAAGGACGTGACGGACAGGAACAGGACTTCGCCGTTTGCATTCACAGGAAATAAATTTGAGTTCAGAAGCGTTTCCTCACAGCAGTCGATCGCCACTCCGAACACAGTGCTAAACACTATCGTTGCGGAAGAACTGTCTGCTTTTGCGGACGAGCTCGAGGCGGTATCAAAGGACGATCTGAACGACGCTGTGATGAAAGTCATAAGACAGGCTCTTACCGACCATCAGAGGATCATCTTTAACGGAGACGGATATTCCGAAGAATGGCGTAAAGAAGCCGCAAAACGCGGCCTTCCCGCAGCGCGCTCCATGGTGCATGCGAATGTTTCCCTCACCTTCCCCGAGACCGTAAGTGTCTTTGAACACCAGAAAGTGCTGAACTTTGTGGAACTTAAGGCAAGGGAAGAGATCAACTACGAATTCTATACAAAGACGGTGAACGTTGAGGCGAATACCATGCTCGAGATGGCATCGCGCCTTTATATCCCTGCGGTCATCCGCTATTCAAAGCGCCTGGCCGAGACCATAAACGCCCTTAACGATACAGGCATCGGCCTAACGACAAGAGTGCAGCAGGAGCTTTTAAAGAAGCTTTCCGTGCTTCTCGACGAAGCATATGATGCGATGGAAGCACTGAAAGACGTGAGGGCAAAAGCCAAAGCCATCGAAAACGAAAAGGACCGCGCTTTTGAGTTTGAAGCAAAGGTGGTTCCCGCGATGGCAGCATTAAGAAGACCGATCGACGAACTTGAGACCATAGTGGATAAGCGCTTCTGGCCCGTACCCACCTATGAGGACCTCATGTTCGAGGTATGATAAAGATTTAGAAAGGTAATATATCAATGATCCAGGCAAGCAACATCACACTTCGTCTCGGTAAACGCGCTTTATTCGAAGACGTCAACATCAAGTTTACCGAGGGCAACTGTTACGGAATAATAGGTGCCAACGGAGCAGGAAAATCAACATTTTTAAAGATCCTGAACGGACAGCTCGAACCCACAAAGGGCGATGTCATCATCACTCCCGGACAGAGGCTTTCCTTCCTTCAGCAGGATCACTTCAAGTATGACGCATATCCCGTTCTGGATACGGTCATCATGGGAAACAAGCGTCTCTACGACATCATGAAGGAAAAAGAAGCGATCTACGCCAAAGAAGACTTCTCCGAAGAGGACGGCATCAGAGTGAGCGACCTCGAGAACGAGTTCGCGGAACTTAACGGCTGGGAAGCGGAGAGTGACGCGGCAACACTGCTAAACGGCCTCGGAGTCGACGTTAGCCATCACTACCAGCTGATGTCTGAGCTTGAAGGCCCGTTAAAGGTAAAGGTTCTCCTCGCGCAGGCTCTTTTCGGAAATCCGGACATCCTTCTTCTCGACGAGCCCACAAACCATCTCGATCTCGATGCCATCAACTGGCTCGAGGAGTTTTTGATAAACTTTGACAATACGGTCATCGTCGTTTCCCACGACCGCTATTTCTTAAACAAAGTCTGCACACACATAGCCGACATCGACTATTCAAAGATCCAGCTCTATGCGGGAAACTACGACTTCTGGTACGAGTCATCACAGCTCATGGTGCGCCAGATGAAGGAGGCAAACAAGAAGAAGGAAGAGAAGATCAAGGAACTGCAGGAGTTTATCCAGCGCTTCTCCGCAAACGCTTCAAAATCAAAGCAGGCTACCTCAAGAAAGAGAGCGCTTGAAAAGATCGAGCTTGATGAGATCAAGCCTTCTTCAAGAAAATATCCTTATATCGATTTCAGACCCAACCGCGAGATAGGAAACGAGGTGCTTGAAGTAAAGAACATCTCAAAGACCATAAACGGTGTGAAGATCCTTGACAATATCTCCTTCAACGTGGGACGTAACGACAAGATCGCTTTTGTAGGCGGAAACACCATCGCAGCGACCACCTTGTTCAGGATACTCATGGGAGAAGAGGAACCCGATTCAGGCTCCTTTAAATGGGGTATCACAACGTCGCAGAGCTATTTCCCCAAGGACAATACAGAGATATTCAAGGGCGAGGAGACGATTGTAGAACACCTCATGCCTTATTCTACCGTTGACGACGTGACCTATGTGAGAGGTTTCATGGGCCGTATGCTCTTTGCCGGCGAGGAAGGCTCCAAAAAGGTGAACGTCCTTTCCGGTGGTGAAAAGGTAAGAGTCATGCTCTCAAAGATGATGCTCATTGGCGCGAACGTTCTTATCCTTGATGAGCCCACAAACCATCTTGACATGGAATCGATAACCTCGCTCAACAACGCACTCATAAAATTCCCGTCAGTTGTGCTGTTTACGGCGCTTGACCACCAGTTCATCCAGACCGTCGCAAACCGTATCATCGAGATCGTTCCCGGCGGAAGCATGATCGACAAGCAGACCACCTACGACGAGTACCTTGAGAGCGATGAGATGGCAAGAAAGCGCCAGGTACTTACATCAACGATCGAAGAGGAAGACTGAGTGTGGGAAAAACCATAGATTCAGTACAATTGAACCGCAGGAATTTCATCCTCCCGCTTGGCGCGGAAAAGACCGACGGCGTATATTCTTTTTCGGTGAGCCTTCCCGATTCGAAGGAATGTTCTGTATGTCTGTTTCACGAAAACGAGACGGAGCCGTACCTCGAAGTGCGGATGAACAGGCAGAAGAATGGCATTTTCTATGCCGAGATCGCGATCTCTCCGAAGGATGAAAAAAACACTGCATATTACTACAAGACAGGTGAAGGGCAGATCGTTACCGATCCTTACGCAAAGCATATCCTGGGACGTGACGTTTTCGGAGAAAAAAATAAGTTCGAAAACGAGGAAATAAAAACGCTTTCTTTGGAAAACAGGGTGGAAACGCCTTTGCTTTCAAAACTCACGGATACAGGAAGATTTGCGGACGATCTCTATGTGCCGAACAAAAAAGAGGATCTTGTGCTGTATGAACTGCAGATCAGGTCCTTTACAGCAGACCCTTCAAGCCGCGTAAAGCATCCCGGCACTTTTGCCGGCGCCGCGGAAAAGGTGCCTTATCTTAAAAAACTCGGGATAACCGGCGTGCTGCTCCTTCCGGTATATGATTTCAACGAGAACGATATCTCGGGGAAGACAAACCTGTGGGGCTATGACTGCCGCGAAACCTGCTATTTTGCTCCGAAAGCAGGATTTGCTTTTGACAAAAAGGATCCCTGCCGTGAGTTCAAACTCCTTGTGGAAAAGCTTCACAAAGCATCGATCGACGTATATATGGAGCTCATGTTCAGTCCGGACACGCCAAAGAGCATGATGACGGATGCGGCAAGATACTATGCCGTGATCTACGGAATCGACGGCTTCCACATAAACGACTACCAGATCGACCCGGTTACTTTTTTGTCCGATCCGCAGCTCGCAAACTGCAGGCTACTCGTCACAAACACGGACGATGCGCTTCTTTCGGCTTTTCCCGGGAGAGCGATGCGCTTCAACAACTCCTTCATGAACGACATGCGAAGATACCTTAAAGGCGACGAAGGGCTTGTTCCGGTGTTTTACGACCGCATGAAAAACAGGGGCGAGGGCTCAGGAGTTACCTATATGGCCGATCACAACGGCTTTTCGCTGTATGACCTCTATTCCTACGACGTCAAACACAATGAGGCAAACGGCGAGAACGGAAGGGACGGCGAGGAATTCAACTACAGCTGGAACTGCGGTGAAGAGGGAGAGACCAAAAACCGTAAAGTCAGGGCATTAAGGAGCAAAATGATAAGGAACGCGGTAACGACGCTGTTCCTTACAGGCGGCATCCCAATGCTGAACGCCGGCGACGAATTCGGTTTTTCAAAAAACGGAAACAACAATACCTACTGTCAGGATAACGGACTGTCTTACCTTGACTGGACAGGGCTTAACAAAAACAGAGAGATATATTCTTTTGTACGCAGCATGATCGCCTTCAGGAACGATCACCCCATGTTAAAACGGATCCGTGACCTCAGGGAGACCGACTACAGAGGGATGGGGATACCCGAGATATCGCTTCACGGCACAAGCCCGTGGCGCGTAGACTATCAGGCATATAACCGTCTTGCCGGCGTGTATCTCTGCGGAGCATATGCATCCGAAGACGAAGAGTCCGATGCTTCCGACCTTTACGTGATCTACAACATGCACTGGGAAAAGCATGATTTTGTGCTTCCCGAAAGACGAGGAAAGAAACTCAAGGTCTGCATAGACACTTCGGGAAGGAAACCCTCGGGCGCCGTTAACGGCGGACAGATCACCGTTGAGCCGAGATCCATTGTTGTGCTCGACAGCGAAACGGAGAAGTGATGAAACAGGAATTTAAAAAAGTGTTCAGCGGTTTTTCGCTGAAGCTCATATGTCTTGTGACGATGATCACAGGGATGCTTCTTGTGCAGCTGAACGCTCCGTTTTACGGAACGGATCTTCAGACAAAAAAGACCGAAACTCTTTTAAAACTTGGCTACAACCTTTACTACATCGGAGTCCCGATAGCCTGTTTCCTTGCGGCTGAAGCGGTAGTAAAGACAAAAAACGTGGGCAAACTGCTTCTAAGGCTGTTTATCGCTGCTGTCGTTACGGAGTTTGTTTTTGACCTTGCGAAATACGGCAGCGCCATGTTTGATTTTTCAAACGGCATCTTTGGGAACAAAGCGCTGACGAGCCCCATGAATTTCTTTTTCACCTTATTTGCGGGGGCGTTATGCATATCCCTTATGGAATATGTGATCGCAAAGCGTTTTAAGCCCGCAACGATAATGTACAACCTGGTGGAGCTGCTTGTCCTTATCTTTTGCGTCGCGATAGCCTATGTGCTGAAGTTTGAACACAGCGGCGTGGGCGTTTTCATGATCGCGGCAATGTACCTTTTCCACGAGAACAGGTTCCTCACGCTGATCGCGATCGCAGCGATACAGATAGTGGTGCTCGGGAGCGCCGCGGGAATGATAATGTACACACCCGTTATCGGAACGCTTTTCACCTGGTTTTACAGCGGAGAGGAAGGACCAAACGGAACGGGAGTGCGCCTGTTCGTTTACGGAGCGTTTCCGGTGGTCTATGTGATACTTATCCGGATGGCCGCAGGGATAGCCGCAAAGTGACTGGATACGGAGAGATTTTGTCTTGAGGGAATACAGGATAACAGAGATAAACAAATTTATGGCGCTTCTTCTTAAAAGCGAGAGCTTTGACGAATATCTCCTCAAAGAAGCGCTGATACGCACCTTCATGGACTTTCGCTTTGACGGGACGCTTCACAAGGATTTCTTTGACACCGACGAATGGGAAGACAGAACGTCAAAGAGATTTGCGAAATGGAAGGACGTAAAGAGCACGGCGCTTGAACTTATCCGCGGAAAACACACACCGCTCGCGATGGAATTCAAGCTCATAGCGCCGGAAGAAACAGCGCTTTTGCTGATCGAAAAAAACGGCATAAAGACTTTGCCGCAGGAAACGGTGATGCTGAACCTCAACATCTCTTTTAAAGATGGCATAGCAAAAGCGGTCACAGGGCTATACAGGAGCGGTTTTTCACTTGACAGGGAGCTTGACAGGCTTTGGGACGAAAGTGCAGGCGAACTGTTGAGAAAGTATGATGTATTGTGATATTTGGGAGAAGGTATGGAAATACAATTATGGCGAGAGATACTTGAGCCTTATTCACTTGCTGTGGATGAGCTCATCGTAAAGTTTGAACACATGATATCCGCAAAGCGCGACAACGGGCAGTATTCGTCAATAGAACGCGTTGACGGGCGAGTAAAGAAGATATCCAGCATACTCGCAAAATGCCAGAAAAAGGGCATTTCCTTTGAGGATTTTGAAGAGAATATGGATGATATCGCAGGTATCCGCATCATCTGCCAGTTTGTCGAGGATATCTATGATGTCGTGAGCCTTATCCGTTTACGCTCGGACATGAGAGTGAAAAGGGAAAAGGACTATATAAAGAACCAGAAGGATTCCGGATACAGAAGCTATCACATGATAGTTTATTACACCGTGGAAACGGAAAAGGGTCCGAGAGAGATCCCCGTGGAGATCCAGATAAGGACGCTCGCGATGAATTTCTGGGCGACCGTTGAGCATTCACTTCAGTACAAGTACAAGGGAAATCTCCCCGAGAGCGTGAACGAGAGACTTCACAAATCCGCCGAGGCCATTGTGGTACTTGACCGCGAGATGTCCACGGTGCGTGAGGAGATCCTCGACGCCCAGGCTTCGTTCAACTACAAAGCAAACCGTGTAGCGGACATCCTTACGAACATCCAGAATCTGTACAATATTGCAAACAAGCAGGAGATCGTCCGCATACAGGAGGAGTTTTTCAGGGTGTATGCGATGGACGACATGAACGAGCTTTCAAAATTTGCGAGAGAGCTCGATCTCCTTTCCGAAAGCTATAAAGCACAGAGCTTGAAATAGGCCTGAAATGCGAGAAGGTACATAGTGATAAGACTTCCTGAGAAATTTGAACAAAAGATGCAAAAGATCCTCGGCGACGAATACGAAGCCTTTTTACGCGGTTTTGACGAAGAGCGCCTGGGAGGAGTACGCTTCAACAGACTTAAGACCGACAAGGAGACCTTTGAACAAAAGGTCCCTTTTGGCGTTACAGAAGTGCCGTGGATAGATAACGGCTATTATTACGAACTTGACGATGTACCCGCAAAACATCCCTACTATTTTGCGGGACTTTTCTATATCCAGGAACCGTCAGCGATGACGCCGGCAAGGATGCTGCCCATAGAACCGGGTGACAGAGTGCTCGACATCTGCGCGGCGCCCGGCGGAAAGAGTACGGAACTGGCTGCACGGCTTCAGGGAAAGGGCGTTCTCTTTTCAAATGACATCAGCAATTCCCGCGCAAAAGCTCTGCTTAAAAACCTTGAGCTTTTCGGAACGACCAACGCGGTCGTGCTTTCGGAGGCTCCGGGGAAACTGACCGACCGATTCAGAGGATATTTCAACAAGATACTTATAGACGCGCCGTGCTCCGGTGAAGGGATGTTCAGAAAGACTCCCGCGATCATGAAAAACTGGGAACAGTATGGAAACGAGTACTATCATAAGCTCCAGCTTGAGATAGTGGACGCCTGCATTCCTATGCTCTCGCCGGGCGGCTGCATGCTCTATTCGACCTGCACTTTCGATCCGTCGGAAGACGAGGGGACACTTTCCTATATCCTTGAAAAATATCCGTATATGCATGTGATACGCCCGGAACTCACATACGAGCTTTTTGACGGAGGCCACCCTGAATACATAGGTTCGGAAAAGGAAGAGATCAGGAATGCGATAAGACTCTGGCCGCATAAGCTTAAAGGCGAAGGACATTTTGCGGCGCTCCTTAAAAAGGACGACGGTGAAAACTGCGGCATTGTCTTTGAAAAAAATAAAGTGGTGAAATTGCCCGAGGACGCTGAAAAGTTCCTTTCACGCATTGGGATCGAAATTGACCGTGAAAGACTCGAACTTCGTGAAAACAGGCTGTTCATGAAGCCTGAAGGGATACCGGTGCTTTCGGGACTCAGGATAATGAGGACGGGGCTCCTCCTCGGAGAAGTGCAGAAGGACCGCTTTGAGCCTTCTCAGGCGCTTGCGATGGCACTGAAAAAAGACGACTTTGACAATTGCTATGATCTGTCGTCCAACAGCGAGGATGTCGTGAAATACCTTAAATGTGAGACCATAGAAGCAAAAACTCCCGTGAAAGACGGCTATGTCCTTATCTGCACTGACGGATACCCTCTTGGATGGGCAAAAGCAAAGAACGGAGTCTTAAAAAACAAATATCTCCCCGGCTGGAGAATGATGTAGGATTTTTAAGTGAAAAGGCTTGATCAGTTTTTAAGTGAAAACAGCATACTTACAAGGAGCAAAGCGAAAGACGCGGTGCGTTCCGGAAGAGTCACGGTAAATGCCGTAAAGGCAAAAGATCCGGCAATGAAGATCAATGACGATGATGAAGTGATGCTTGATAAAGAGCCGGTCACCGCCACGGGCCCCGTTTATATAGTGATGAACAAGCCCGCGGGAGTATTAAGCGCCACAGAGGACGGGAAAGACCGCACTGTGCTGGATATTGTAAAAGAAAGCGAAAAAATACCCGACAGCATAAAGAAAAAAGACCTTTTTCCGATCGGACGCCTTGACAAAGACACAGAGGGACTTCTTGTGATAACCGATGACGGAAAGCTTTCGCATGACCTTTTAAGCCCCTCAAAACATGTGGAAAAGACCTATTTTGCCGTGTGTACCGGAACACCCGCAGAAGACGCCGCAGAGCGCTTCAGTGACGGGATCATGGTCGGGGAAGACTATAAGGCGCTTCCCGCAAAACTTCAGGTGGTATCTCAGGAAGACGGCAGGTGCGAGCTTCTGATAACGCTCACAGAAGGCCGGTTCCACCAGGTTAAGAGAATGTGCCACGAGATCGGCGCAGAAGTGGAATATTTAAAAAGAGTGTCCTTTGGAGCGTTAAAACTCCCTGAGGACTTAAAACCGGGAGATCTGATGCTCATGCCTGATTTCCCCGAAAAAGTGAGGACAGAAAAATGAGTACCGGAAAACGATTTGCAAAAGGACAGTACGGCTATCTTAATTACAGGAAAAGAACAGGATGGCTCCACTTTTCCCTTCTTGTCCTCGCGGGAGTGCTCATTTTTTTCACAGGGCTCCTTTTGAACAAATGGGAGGTGTCAAACATCTTTACGGTGCTCGCGATCCTTATGGTGCTTCCCGCGGCGCGTGTGCTGGTGAGCCTTGTCATAATGATCCCGTATAAGCCTATCCCCGAGGACCTGATGAAAAGGCTCTATCCTTACAAGAGGGAAGGCGACGAACTCTTTTTTGACCTTGTGTTCACCTCATCCGAACATGTGATGCATCTCGACGCTCTGTATGTCACAGAGCATCAGGCGATAGGCTTTGTAAGAGAGGACAAGGACAAAAAAGGTAAGGTTCAGGCATATTTTGAAAAAGAACTTAAGAACCGTCAGATAAACATGGTCTACTATCATGCGGATTCCGAAGAAAAACTGGCCGCAAGGATGAAAAAAAGGCCGGATCAGTCGGGAGGACCGACAAACGTACAGGCAAGAAAAGACCTCATTGATATGATCAGAACTGCCATAGTGTAGAAACGATCAAAAGGGCGCGGGAATGATAAGTCACATTATTTCAAAAAACGAGGCGGGGCAGCGTTTTGACAAGCTTCTTCAGAAGATACTTAAAAACGCAGCACCGTCTTTTGTTTACAAGATGCTTAGAAAAAAGAACATCACGCTGAACGGTAAAAAGGCGGGAGGAAACGAGAAAGTCGCGGAAGGCGATGAGATACGTTTCTTTTTTGCGGACGAGACCTATGAGAAATTCAGCGGAAAGACCGAAGAAATAAAGGAAAGTAAAGACACTGCCAAAACGCTCGCTCCGGGTGAGATAGTTTATGAGGACAAAGACATCCTGATCGTCAACAAGCCTGCCGGAGAACTCACGCAGAAAGCGGAAGCTTCCGATGTGTCGCTTAATGAAAGAGTGGTGAGATATGTCTTGTCAAAAGGGGAAAAAGACGAGGCGTTCACACCGTCGGTGTGCAACCGGATAGACAGGAACACAAGCGGGCTCGTGATAGCGGGAAAGAGCCTTACAGGCCTTCAGGACATGGCTCAGATGCTTAAGAACAGGGATTTTAAAAAGTATTATCTCTGCATCGCAACGGGAAGGATCGACAAAGAATTTGAAAAAACTTCGTTTTTCGTAAAGGACGAGAAAATCAACAAGATAACCGTGATGGATGAAAAAAGGGAAGGCGCGGAAAAGCTCGAAGCCGCTTTTTCTCCGCTCATCGCAGGAGATACACATACACTTCTGGCCGTTGAACTTAAGACCGGAAAACCTCATCAGATAAGAGGGCAGCTTGCGTTCCTCGGGCATCCGCTCGCAGGAGACTTAAAGTACGGCGGGACACGCGGAAGGGACATAAATGTGCGCCGTCAGATGCTTCACGCGTTTATGTATGTTTTCCCGGAGGACACTTTAAGGCTCTCAGAGCTTCGCGGGAAATGCGTTTCTGCGGATCCGCCCGCCGATTTTTTAAAGCTTTCCGTGCAGATTTTCGGAAGAGAGGAAACTGAAAATGCCTTCAAAAAGTTTAAGAGGACTAAGGGGTTCGGCGCTTGAGGAACTCATAAATCTCACAAACGACAGATACAGAGAGAGCGGACTTGCCCTCATACAAAAGATACCTACGCCCATCACGCCCTTACAGATAGACAAGGAATCAAAGCATATCACGCTCGCATATTTCGATCAGAAGAGCACGGTCGACTACATCGGCGCGGTGCAGGGAATACCTGTGTGCTTTGACGCAAAGGAGAGCGCTGCGGATACGTTTGCGCTCGCAAATATACATGAGCACCAGATACGGTTCATGAAGGACTTTGAAAAACAGGGCGGCGTGGCTTTCTTCCTGATAAGCTATACTCACAGAGAAACGCTTTACTATATGCGTTTCAGCGAAGCGGAGCGCTTTTGGAAAAGGATGTGCGAAGGCGGGAGAAAGAGCATAAGATTTGAGGAACTTTCGGAGGAATGGTTCTTTAAAGCGCAGAACGGAACAGTGATCCCGTACCTTTTGATGATACAGAAAGATCTTGATGAAAGAGACTGTTGACAAACTTGGGATTTTAGTATAAAATCCTCCTAATTTGATTTGCTAATCTGCTAATTTGGTAGCACATTAACGTACTAAAGCGTAAAGCTCAAAGCCGCATTTTATCTGTGCTGCAGAGAGCCGGAGGAGATTTATGAAGGAAGAACTTCTTAGGACTCCCGCGGGTGTGAGAGACATCTGCGGTGAGGAATTCATCAGGAAAGAATGCGCGGAACGCGCGGTAAAGAGGGTCATGAAGCAGTACGGATATCTGCAGATAAAGACCCCGACATTTGAATACTTCGATATTTTCAATTCCGAACGAGGAACAGTATCCTCAAGGGATATGTACAAGTTTACCGACCGCGACGGAGAGACCTGTGTGCTCCGCCCCGACGTAACGCCGCAGATCGCGAGATGCGTTGCAAAGTACCATCGTAACGATGTGCTTCCCGTTCGTCTTTTCTATCGTGCGGATACGTTTGTCAACAACGACGGGTATCAGGGAAAACTTAAAGAGATCACACAGATAGGCGCCGAGCTTGTAAATGCCTCGGGCGTTACCGCCGATGCCGAGATGATCGCGCTTATGATCGACTGCTTCTTAAGTCTCGGTCTTACCGAGTTCCAGATCGAAGTGGGAAATGCCGAGTTTTTCAAGGCGCTCACCTCGGAAGCCGGGTTTTCCGAAAGCGAGACCGAAGAATTAAAAGACCTCATCGAAGCGAAAAATCTGTTCGGCGTTGAAGAACTACTATCAAAGAAAAACATCGACAATGCCCTTAAGGAGATATTTACAAAGCTCCCGCTGCAGTTCGGTTCAATTGATTTTGTGAGGGAATTCAAAAAGAGTACCGAGAATGTCAGGGCACTCTCGGCCCTGAATGAGCTTGAAGAGATATATGAAAAGCTTAAAGTCTACGGTAAGGAAGCTTATGTCTCCTTCGATCTCGGGATGCTCACAAAGTATGAATACTATACCGGCGTCGTATTCAAGGCATATACGCATAAGACCGGAGAGCCTATTGGCGCAGGCGGCCGTTACGATTCGCTTCTTGCGCAGTTTGGAAAACCTGCGAGCGCCATCGGTATCGCGATCTATGTGGATTATGCGATAGCCGCGATGAACAGGCAGGGAATCCAGCAGAAAGTTGTCCACGATGCGACGCTTTTGCTTTATGAAGATGGCTTTGAGGACAAAGCGATAGAGGTCGCCGACAGTCTGAGAGCCGACAAATTAAAGATCACCGTGCTGAAGCACGATCCTTCGATCTCAGATGAGGAATATGAGGCTTATGCCCATTCCATCCTCGCGGGCGGGATCCTTTATATCGACAACATAAAATCGATAAGGATAAAGGATCTTGAATCGGGAGAGACACACGAAAAGAGTTTATAAAAGGACCGTAACTCCTTCCGGAGTTACAATTATACCGCTCAAAGCCGCGGGGGCTCCCCCGAGGCTTGAGCCTCGGGGGCAGACATGGAATATATAACTTTCGCGCTTGCAAAGGGCAGGCTTGCCATGCAGACGCTTGAATTCTTGGAGCGCATCGGGATCACTTGTGAAGAGATGAAGGACAAAGACTCGAGAAAGCTCATTTTTACAAACGAAGAACTGAAACTCAAATTTTTCCTCGCGAAAGCGAGCGATGTCCCGACCTATGTGGAATATGGCGCGGCTGACATCGGAGTGGTCGGTAAGGATACGATCCTCGAGGAAGACAGGAATATCTATGAGGTCATGGATCTCGGAGTGGGAAAATGCAGGATGTGCGTTGCGGGACCCGCTTCGGCAAGACCACTTCTCGAGAGCGGAGAGATCATAAGAGTCGCTACCAAATATCCGAGGATAGCCAAGGACTATTTTCAAAACAAAAAGCACCGCACCGTGGAGATCATAAAGCTCAACGGATCGATTGAACTCGCGCCCATCGTGGGGCTTGCCGAGGTGATCGTAGACATTGTGGAAACGGGCACGACACTCAGAGAAAACGGGCTCGAAGTGCTTGAAGAGATACTCCCTCTCTCCGCGAGGATGGTGGTGAACCAGGTATCCATGAAGATGGAACGCGAGAGGATAGGGAGCATAATAGAAAGACTGAGGACAAAATTATGAGAAAAGTGAGACTTAACGAAGAGACGATAAAAACGCTCCTTGGAGAACTCCTTAAAAGAAATCCGAATCAGTACGGAAAATATGAAGAAGCGGTGAGATCCATCCTTGATGATGTAAGATCGAGAGGAGATGAAGCGGTTTTTGAATTTACAAAGAGATTTGACAGAGCGGAGATAAACGCCGATAATTTCAAGGTGACGGAAGAAGAGATCGAGGAAGCCTACAGGCTGATCCCGGATGAAGTGCTCGCCGTTATCAGAAAGTCAGCCGAAAACATAAAGAACTATCACGCGATGCAAAAGCAGCGCAGCTGGTTTGATACAGACGAAAAAGGCACGATACTCGGACAGAAGATCACACCAATTGAATCAGTGGGAGTCTATGTTCCCGGCGGAAAAGCGGCATATCCTTCATCCGTCCTTATGAACGTCCTTCCCGCAAAGGTGGCCGGAGTAAAGAGGATAGTGATGACCACTCCTCCCGGACCTGACGGAAAAGTTTATGAAGGCACACTTGTTGCCGCAAGAGAAGCAGGCGTCACCGATATCTACAAATGCGGAGGAGCCCAGGCAATAGGCGCTCTTGCATACGGTACCGCGTCAATAAAGAAAGTCGACAAGATCGTAGGACCCGGAAATATCTATGTTGCGCTTGCAAAAAAGGCTGTTTACGGACTTGTTGCGATCGACTCCATAGCGGGTCCTTCCGAGGTGACGGTGCTCGCAGATGAGACACCGGATCCCACTTACGTTGCCGCAGATCTTCTTTCGCAGGCAGAGCATGATGAGCTTGCGAGCGCGATACTTGTAACGACATCGGAAGAACTTGCCGGCAAGGTGGAAAAAGAGGTCGAGCGCTTTACAAACGAGTTAAGGCGCGGTGAGATCATAAAGAAATCTCTTGAAAACTACGGATATATCCTGATCGCTCCCTCGCTCAAAGAAGCGGTGGACGCGGTGAACGAGATCGCAAGCGAACACCTTGAGATCCTCACAAAGAACCCGTTTGAGACAATGACCATGGTAAAGAACGCGGGCGCCATTTTCCTCGGTGAATATTCGTCCGAGCCCCTCGGAGACTATTTTGCGGGACCGAACCACGTGCTTCCCACAAACGGCACCGCAAAGTTCTTTTCACCTCTTTCCGTGGACGATTTTATCAAAAAGAGCAGCATTATCTATTACTCAAAGGATGCGCTCCTTGAAGCATCCGACGATATCATCACTTTTGCAAAAGCGGAGGGCCTCACGGCTCACGCAAATTCCATAGCTGTGCGTTTCGGAAAAAAGATCTGAAGCACTGCGTAAAACGAAAGGAAGGCAAAGACCATGGGCGACAGGACCGCAAAGATTGTAAGAAAGACCAAAGAAACGGATATAGTCTGTGAGATCAATATCGACGGAACGGGAAAGAGTGACATTTCCACCGGAGTCGGATTTTTTGATCACATGCTCACAGCATTTGCAAGACACGGCTTTTTTGACCTGACTCTCAAATGCAAGGGAGACCTCGAGGTCGACAGTCATCACACCATAGAGGACTGCGGCATCGCGCTCGGACAGGCGATCTACGAGGCTCTTAAAGACAAGGCCGGAATTGCAAGATACGGCTGTTTCACGCTTCCCATGGATGAGACGCTGATGGTCTGCGCAGTGGACCTTTGCGGAAGACCGTATCTGAATTTCGACGTGCATCTCACGACACCCCGCGTGGGATATTTTGACACTGAAATGGCAAAAGAGTTTTTCTACGCCGTTTCCTATTCGGCCATGATGAACCTGCATATCAAAGAGCTCGCGGGCGAAAACAACCACCACAAGCTCGAAGCTTGCTTCAAGGCCTTTGCAAAGGCAATGGACATGGCCACAAAATATGATGACAGGATCGAGGGCGCGCTCTCGACAAAAGGAGTGATATGAAACTTTATCCCGCTATAGACATAAAAAACGGTCAGTGTGTGAGACTGAGACAGGGAAACTACGACGACAAGACCGTCTACTCCGACGAGCCCTGGAAGGTCGCTGTGGAATTTGAACAGGCGGGCGCCGAGTTCATCCATGTGGTCGACCTTGACGGCGCAAGAGAGGGCGTGAGCGCAAACGACAAAGCCGTAAAAGAGATCGTGGAGCATGTGAAGATCCCCATTGAGATCGGCGGGGGAGTGCGCAGTCTTGAAGACATCGAGCACAGGCTTTCTCTCGGTGTTTCACGTGTCATCGTAGGCACCAAGGCACTCAGCGACCCCGATTTTATAAAGACCGCGGTGGAGCACTTCGGAGCCGATAAGATCGTTGTCGGGATCGACGCAAAGAACGGTCACGTGGCTACCGAGGGCTGGGAAAACGTGAGCTCCGTGATGGCTCTCGACCTTGCGCTCAAAATGAAGGAGATGGGTGTAAAGACCATCATCTACACAGACATCTCTCGTGACGGGATGCTTAACGGTCCGAACATCGAACAGACCAAGGCAATCGTTGACGAAACGGGACTTGAGATAATAGCTTCGGGCGGAGTCTCTTCCGTCGACGACCTCAGGGCGCTGTCGCTGATCAATGTATCCGGCGTAATCTTCGGCAAAGCCATATATGAAAAAAAGATCGACCTTAAAGAGGCAGTCGG
>JAEEGH010013445.1_pt1 | contig 18146 bp, 14 predicted proteins | sample 9134181 | NCBI WGS metagenome assembly JAEEGH01 (sample SAMN16246544, study PRJNA631951) | gut metagenome | biome: gut microbiome; feature: rumen; material: DP-attached | host: Bos | place: Iran: Karaj | collected 2018-10 | reverse complement strand
AGAAAAACTGGTCTTGAAGTCACCACACTTCCAGGTAAATTAGCAGACTGTTCTAGTAAAGACCCAACAAAATGTGAACTTTACATTGTTGAGGGTAACTCCGCTGGTGGCTCTGCTAAAAACGGACGTGATAGAGAAACTCAAGCAATTCTTCCACTACGTGGAAAAATCTTGAACGTTGAAAAAGCAACCCAAGAAAAAGCATTTGAAAATGCTGAAATTGGTAACATGATTGTCGCTATCGGTGCAGGCATTGACCCTGAATTCCATATCGAAAAAGCTCGTTACCATAAGATTGTTATTATGACTGATGCTGACGTTGACGGATCTCACATCAGAATCTTACTTTTAACATTCTTCTTCAGATTTATGAAGGAACTTATTGAGGCAGGCTATGTTTACATAGCACAACCACCTCTATTCAAAGTTGATTACCATGGTAAATCCTACTATGCATATAACGATGGTCAACTTGAACAAATCAAGAAACAACTTAACCTTAAACCAGGATATCCATTCCAACGTTATAAAGGTCTTGGTGAAATGGATGCTGAACAACTTTGGGAAACCACAATGGATCCAAAGGCACGTAAGATGCTCCGTGTTTCTATGAATGATGCAATCGAAGCAGACAAGGTCTTTACAGACTTAATGGGTGATGAAGTTCTTCCAAGAAAAGAATTCATTGCTAAATACGCTAAGTTCGTTAAGAACTTAGATATCTAATGAAAGGAGAGTAAAACAATGGCAGACGAAAGAAAAGAAAACGAAGTTGTCGAAGAAGAAGAACAACAAGAAGCCGCTCCTGAAATTCAAAGTGGTATTGCTGCTGGTCTTTCCGATACAGACTTATCTCAACTTGTTAGAGATTCATTCCTTGACTATGCAATGTCAGTTATCGTTGCTCGTGCTATTCCAGATGTCCGTGATGGATGCAAGCCAGTTCATAGACGTGTTATCTATGGTATGCACGTAACAGGTATGTTCCCAGGTACTCCTTTCAAAAAGAGTGCACGTATTGTTGGTGACGTCATGGGTAAATATCACCCACATGGTGACGCCGCTATTTATTCAACATTAGTTAGACTTGCTCAACCATTCGCTATGCGTTATACACTCGTTGATGGTCACGGTAACTTTGGTTCTGTTGACGGTGACGAACCAGCTGCTATGCGTTATACCGAAGCAAGAATGACAAAACTTGCCACTGAAATGGTTAGAGATCTTAACTGTAATACAGTCAACATGATCGATAACTATGACGGCACAGAAGTTGAACCAGAAGTTTTACCATCACGCTTCCCAAATATCCTTGTTAACGGAAGTAATGGTATTGCTGTTGGTATGGCAACATATATTCCAACCCATAACTTAGGCGAAACAATTGACGCTGTTGTGGCAGTTGCAAGAAATCCTGAAATTACTCCTATTGAGATTATGCAAGATTATTTATTCGGTCCTGACTTCTCAACTGGTGCCACAATTTTAGGAAGAACTGGTATTAAAGATTATTTCGAAACTGGTACTGGTTCTATCGTTATTAGATCTAAAGCTGAGATCAAAGAAAATGAAAAAAGTGGCAAAAAACAGATAATTATTACAGAAATTCCATATCAAGTTAACAAAGCTAACATGATCGAATCTATGGCTCACTTAGTCAGAGATAAGGTCGTTGATGGAATTACTGATATTCGTGATGAATCATCTAAAGGTAACGTCAGAATTGTTATCGATGTTAGACACGATGCAATTCCAGAAGTTATTTTGAATCAACTCTACAAAATGACTCAACTTCAAACAAGCATGGGTATTATTATGCTCTGCTTAGTTGATGGTGCACCAAAGATTCTTCCAATTACTGAAATTCTTAAACATTACTTAGACTTCCAAGTCGAAGTTGTTGAAAGAAGAACAAAGTTCTTACTTGCTAAAGATGAAGCAAGAGATCATATTGTTTGTGGTTTACTTAAAGCTATTGCAAACATCGATGAAATCGTCGATACAATTAAGTTGAGCGCAACTCCAGAAGATGCAACAAAGGCATTAATGTCTAAGTTTGGATTCTCTGAAGAACAAACTGCAGCTATCTTGGCAATGACTCTTCGTAGACTTACTGGTCTTGAAGAAGGAAAACTTGAAGACGAAAGAAGAGAACTTGAAGAAAATATCAACAAATACCACTATATTTTGGAATCAAGAGATCACATTATCGATGTTGTTGTCCAAGAATTAATTGAAATCAAAGAGAAATATTCTGATGAACGTAAGACTGATATTTCTGATGAAGCTGCAACAATTGAAGATGAAGCTTTAATCCCAGAAAAAGAAATCGTCATCACACTTTCCAAAAACAACTATGTTAAGAGAATGGAACTTAATACATTCCGTACTCAAAATAGAGGTGGTCGTGGTGTTAAAGGCGCTGCCTTACATGAAGAAGACGAAGTCACAATCATGCATAAGACAAGAACACACGTCGATGTCTTGTTCTTCTCCAACTTAGGTAGAGTTTACAAACTCAGAGGCTACCAAATCCCAGAAGGAAGCCGTATTTCAAAAGGCATTCCAATTCAAAACTTACTTCCACTTGAAAAAGGCGAGAAGATTATGTCTATCATCTCAGTTTGGAACTATGAAGAAGGCAGATTCTTATTCTTCGCCACAAAAGATGGCTTAGTAAAACGTACTTCAGTTAAGGAATTTGAATCAGTTCGTAAGAATGGTAAGATTGCAATTTCACTTCGTGAAAACGATTCCTTATTAGATGTTAAGTATACCAAAGGTAGTGAAATTATCTGCCTTGCTTCAAGCAAAGGTAAGCTTGTTAAGTTCAATGAAAATCAAGCTAGACCACTTGGCCGTACAGCCTCTGGTGTTAAAGGTATTGAACTTGACTCAGGCGCACAAGTCATTGGTATGACAACATCACTTGAGGGTGATTATATTCTCGTTATCACAACACGTGGTTTCGGTAAGATGAGTGAAATCTCTGAATATCGTGAAACTAAACGTGGTGCTAAAGGTGTCACAACTGTTAACGCTACTGTTAAGACAGGAAAACTTGTCGCAATGAGAGCAGTTGAGGGTGATGAAGACTTAATGATGGTCACCAATGGTGGTACAGTCATTAGAATTCCACTTGAACAAGTTAAGGTTGCTCACCGTGTAACTCAGGGTGTTAAAGTCATTAGACTTGATGATGACAAACAAAGAGTTTCTTCAATTACTGTTGTTCCTCGTGACTTAGAGGGCGAAGATGAAGAAGAAATTGTAGAAGAAGCACCTGCTACAAACGAATAAAATTTACGGGAAATCCCGGGAATTTTGAGAGGTAAATACTATGTTAGACATTAAATTAATCCTTGAAAATCCAGAAGCAATTGCTGCTAAACTTGCTAAGAAAGGTTGCGTCGTTGATTTTGCTCCACTTATTGAACTCAACAAAAAACGCAAAGAACTTCTCGTCTCAGTTGAAAATGCAAAAGCTGAAAGAAATAGACTCTCTGCTTCTGTACCACAAGTTAAGAAAGAAGGTGGCGACATTAATGCGATCTTTGCAAAAGTTAAAGAAATCGCTGCAAAGAGTGCTACAGATGAAGCTGAACTCGCTAAGATTGAAGAAGATATTAAATCATTCTTAATTCCTCTTCCAAATCTTCCAGACGACGATCTTCTTCCTGGCGGAAAAGAAAATAACAAAGTTATCCACGAATATGGAAAACCAATTAAGTTCGATTTTGAAGCAAAGAATCACGTTGATTTATGTGAATCACTTGGCTTAATTGATTACGAACGTGGCGCAAAGATGAGCGGACACGGTTGCTGGGTTTATACAGGCCTTGGTGCACAACTTGAATGGGCATTACTTAACTTCTTTATCAGCGAACATCTTGCTGATGGATACACAATGATCCTTCCTCCACATTTATTAAACGAAGAAAGCGGTTATGTTGCAGGTCAATTCCCAAAATTTAAGGATGATGTATTCTGGCTTGGAAATTCAGAACCAAAGAAATTTATTCTTCCAACTGCTGAAACAGCGCTTGTTAATATGCATCGTAATGAAATTCTTGATGAAGACGAACTTCCAAAGAAATATTTTGCATACACACCATGCTATCGTAGAGAAGCAGGTACATATCGTACAGAAGAACGTGGCATGATTCGTGGTTATCAATTTAATAAAATTGAAATGTTCCAATACACCACCGAAGAAGGCGATATGCCAGCATTTGAAGAATTAGTCACAAAAGCAATTAGATTACTTGATAAGTTAGGCTTAACATTCAGAGTTTCAAAGCTTGCTGCAGAAGACATCTCTGCATCAATGGCTAGAACCTATGATATTGAAATCTATATTCCATCAATTGGAATTTACAAAGAAGTTTCTTCAGTATCAACGGCTCACGATTATCAAGCAAGACGTGGAATGATTAGATATCGTGATAAAGCAACAGGCAAAACTAAGTTTGCTAGAACCTTAAATGGTTCTGGTCTTGCTACATCACGTGTCTTCCCAGCATTAGTTGAACAAATGCAACAAAGCGACGGTTCAGTTAAAATTCCAGAAGTCTTAAGACCATGGATGGGCGGACTTGAATATATTAAACCAGTCAAAAAATAATTAACTTAAAGATTAGGCGACATTTATTGTCGCTTTTTCTTTTACTTTGTTATAATAGTTGAGCCATCGCAATGGTCTACTACGAACCAGGTCAGGACAGGAATGGAGCAGCCTTAAGAAGATCAGGTCATGTGCGATGGTTTTACATTTATGGATAGACTCTTAGACGAAAAATTTATGGCTGAAGCATTAAAAGAAGCGGAAAAATCCGCGAATTTTGATGAAGTTCCGGTTGGGGCAGTCATTGTAAAAGATGGAAAGATTATTGCTCGTGGCCATAATTTAAGAGAAAGAAAAAACGATCCAACTGCACACGCCGAGATTGTTGCAATTCGTAAGGCTTGCAAAAAACTTAAGTCATGGAGGCTTGAGGGCTGCACAATTTATGTAACTATCGAACCGTGCTCAATGTGTGCCGGCACACTTCTTTGGACAAGAATTCAAAGAATCGTTTATGGTGCAAATGATCCAAAAGGTGGTGCGTTAGGTAGTAGTTATAACCTCTTTGAGGTTAAAAATATAAATCATAAAGTAGAAATTACTCGCGGCGTTTTAGAGAACAGATGCGCAGAGCTTATGACGTCTTTCTTTAGAAGCAAAAGATAAATAATTTATACACTGTATATATAATTTTGTTATACTTTATATGCAAAAGTTAAACTTTTAGTATTTCAGTATATGTTGCCATTATTCAAGAAGTTCAAAAAAGAAATAAACAAGGAACATTTTCCTGTTAATTTAGAAACCGGTTTAACAAGCGAGCAAGTTCAACAAAGAATTGACGATGGTCTTGTAAACAAGACAAAGAAACACGTTACTAAATCTTATCTTAGAATTGTTTACGAAAACGTATTTAACTTTTTCAACATTCTTCTTTTTGCAATTATTGCAGCAATGATCGTCGCAAGAATTCCAATTGAGAAGTTCTTGTTTGCTGGCATTTTAGTCCTTAATATTGGAATTGGCTTATATCAAGATATAAGAGCAAGAAAACTTATTGATAAATTAAAAGTTGTCTCTTCTGTTAAAGTTAATGTTTTAAGAGATGGTGAATATAAAGAAATAAAAGCTAACCAAGTTGTTCTTTCTGACATCATTGCTATTAAGCAAGGAAACCAACTTGTGTGCGATGGCACAATTGTTGATGGATTTGTTGAATTAAATGAATCACTTTTAACAGGCGAATCTAAAAATATTTCGAAGACAATTAATGATGGAGTTTACTCTGGTTCTTTCGTTTCTGCTGGCCATGCTTTATACCGTGTTGATCGCTTAGGAAAAGAAAATTATGCGGAAAAACTGCAGCAAAATGCTAGTAAATTCAAAAGAGTTAACTCTGAAATGCTTCTTTCACTTAAAAAGATATTTAAAATAATTGGCTTTGTCGTTGTTGCCTTAGGCATTGCTCAAATTATCAAATATAGAAACGATTTGACTGATATTCATTCTGATGTTTTCACTGAGACAGTTTCATCAATTTCAACATCCTTAGTTGGTATGACTCCAATCGGGATGTATTTATTAACTTCGGTTACTTTAGCTGTTGGAGTTATTCGTTTAGTAAGAAGAAATATGCTAACTCAAGATATGTATTGTATTGAGACCTTGGCCAGAGTAGACACTTTGTGTCTAGATAAGACAGGAACATTAACTGATGGAAACTTAAATGTTTTGAAAGTTGTAAGTACAAGTGATACGAGCGAAAAAGATTTAGCAAAGATAATTAAAACTCTAGTTGATGCAACAAAAGACGAAAACGCAACTGCAAGAGCAATTAAGAAAGAATTTGAAAACTTAAATAACTTCGATTCATACTCTGCTATTCCTTTCAATTCTGAAAGAAAATACTCCGCAGTTATGTTAGAAGATGGTCGTTCAATTGTAATGGGTGCAAGAGAATTTATTCCTCACAGCAACAAAGAAGTTGATGAAATGTGTAGAGAATACGAAAAAGATGGAATGAGAGTTCTTGTTTTAGCCCAGCATTCTCACGTTATTAGTATTGATGAAAAACTAGAAGAATCACAAGTCATTGGATTTATTGTTTTACAAGATCATATTAGGGATGATGCTCTTGCAAATATCAAATGGTTTAAGGAAAATGGCGTAAATATCCGCATAATTACCGGTGATAATCCAGAATCTGCAGCAGAAATTGCTCGTCGCGCAGGAATAGACGGAGCAGATAAATTTATTTCTTTAGAGGGCATGTCGCTCGAAGAAGTAAGACACGTAACAAGAGATTACATAATCTTTGGTAGAGTAACGCCTGAACAAAAAGAAGTTATTATTGAGGCATTAAAGGATGATGGACACACTGTCGCAATGACTGGAGATGGTGTAAATGACATTTTAGCACTCCGTGTTGCTGATTGTTCTATTGCGATGGCCTCTGGTTCAGATGCAGCTAAAAACGTTGCTCATCTAGTTTCACTAGATTCTTCGTTCTCATCTCTTCCAGATGTTGTTAGAGAAGGCCGTAGAGTTATAAACAACCTTCAAAGAACTGTTTCCGTTTTCTTAATTAAAACTGTTTTTGCTGCCGTATTAACATTCTTATTCCTTGTTGGCGCATTCAAATTAAGTGCAAAATATCCATTTGACCTAGCAAATATGTATCTTTGGGAAATACTTTGTATTGGTATTGGTTCATTATTCTTATCACTACAGCCAAATGATGAGCAAATTAAGTCTAAGTTCCTAATGAACGTCGTGTTTAGAATTATTCCTGCATCTACCGTTCAAATTGGATTAGTAATATTCTTCTTCATTTATTGTAAAGATGCGACCGCTGCTCAGACGTTGTCTGTTCTAGCATTCTCGATATTTAGCTTTATTATCTTCATCCGTGTTTGTTTACCATTTGATGTATATCGAGTTTTCTTAGTTGTGGGTTTAACATTCGTCGGCACAATTGCAACTATTGCAGATATATTTGCAAAGCAAATAGATTTCTTTGGCCTTAAGTATTCAATATTTAAAGGTAATTCACATTATGTAACTGCTTTATGTATTTCTTTATTAGTAGCCTTAATTGTTTATGGCGGCCTTTCAGTAGCAGTATCAAAACTTCATATTTATATAGATAAAAAACGAGAGGAAAGAAAATATGATCATTTCTAAAGAAGTCCAAGAAGCTTTAAAAAATAAACAACCAGTTGTTGCTCTTGAATCAACAATTATTTCACACGGGATGCCATATCCTAAGAATGTTCAAACAGCATATCAAGTTGAAGAAGAAATTCGAAAAAACGGCGGAATTCCTGCAACTATTGGAATTATTGATGGCGAACCAGTCATTGGAATGAGCAAAGAACAAATTGAGGAATTTGGTAAAAGAAAAGGTGTTAAAAAGGCATCAAGAAGAGACCTTCCAATAATTTTTGCAAATAAAGAATGGGGCGCAACAACGGTTGCTGCAACTATGATTCTTGCTAACATGGCAGGTATTGAAGTATTTGTTACAGGCGGTGTTGGTGGTGCTCATAGAGGGGCTGAAAAGAACTTTGATATTTCAGCTGATCTAGAAGAGCTAGGAAAAACAAATGTTACAGTAGTTTCTGCAGGTGTTAAAGCAATTTTAGATTTAAATCTAACACTAGAGATTTTAGAAACTAAAGGAGTCCCTGTTTTATCCTATAGAACAGATGAATTTGCGGATTTCTATACTAGACATTCTGGAATCAAAATGGAAAATGTTGTCAACTCACCATTAGAAGTAGCTAAAATCATTAAGGCTAAACGTGATAACAAGTTAGATGGTGGTATCTTAGTGGCAAATCCAATTCCAGAAGAATTTGCAATGGACCCAGATGTCATTAATAACGCTATTGAAAAAGCATTAAAAATGGCTGACGAGGCACATGTTAAAGGAAAAGACATAACTCCATTCTTACTTAAAACAATTGTTGAATTAACTGGCGGTGACTCTTTAGAGTCAAATATTAAATTAGTTTTGAATAATGCTAAATTAGGAGCACAAATTGCAAAAGAGCTTTGTAACCTATGAAAACTGAACAATTATTCCAAGAAGGATTAAGAACACTGCTTAAGCAGAAGCCTCTTGATGAAATTAATGTAATTATGCTTTGCGATTTTGTTAAATCAAATCGTCAAACTTTTTACTATCACTTTAGAGACATTTCTGATGTAGTAGATTCAACATTCCTTAAAGCAAAAGTTGGATACGGAAAGAAATTTTTAGATTACGAGCCAATCTTAAAAGAGATGATTAGTTATATAAGTGAAAATTATCAATATGTTTCATCTGTTAACAAGTCATATGCTTCAGATAAGTTGTATTCATTTTTCTTTTCTTATTTTTACTTAAAAGTGGGAAATTTGCTGAAAAATCATGGGTTTTCTGGGCAAGAGATTGTTAGATATATCTCTGTTTTGTCAGCCCAAGAACTTATTTTCTGGATATCGAATAAGAGATCAGAAAAGAATGCGTCGCTTATCAAAAGGCTTAACACAATTTGGCGATATTTAGTCACACAATATCAGTCAGATATTAAGAGAGTATATTAGGAGAAATCATTATGAGAAAAGAAGAGATTAGAGGATTAATTATTTATTCCATCCTGATTATTGCAGCCCTAGTTGTCGGCTTCACAGTAATTCAACCAAATATTGGATCATATGGTCCAAACAAGATGAGTCCATTTGGTTTTATTATTGTAGTTTTAATCGTTGCATATCTATTTAATGCAATCGCATTAGAAGTCTTACATGTCCTAGGTGCAATTTTTGGAGGTTACAAAGTAACCTCATTCAATGTCTTTGGTATTTGCATTCATAAAACACAAGAAAAATGGAAACTAGGATTTAGAGATTTTAGCGGTATTAGTGGTGAAACAAAAGTTGCTCCAAATAAGGAAAAGAAGAACATCAATTTACAAGTGTGGTTTCCAATTTTTGGTTATGCAATTGAGCTTGGAACTTGTATTGTAATTACTACACTCGTAACCAAAAACTCTCCAACAGCTTGGTTAAGATCAGCTGCTTTATTATTCATTCTTATTTCATCAATGATTGCATTCTATAATCTAGTCCCACTTAAACTAGATTCTATGACAGACGGCTATAAGATTAGACTATTTACAAAGCCGGTAAATGTCGAAGCATATAATCAAATGTTAGCCATTCAAGAAGACCAAAGATTAGGAAAAACTGTAGAAAATATACCAGTTTTTGAAGAAATTACTGAATATACTGCAGAAATTAATATGCTTGCAATGTATAAGTTTCTTGAAGACGAAAAGTACAGCGAAGCGGAAAAAATAGTTGATCAATTGCTTGAACATAAGCATGTTCTTAACATTAATGAATACAATAGATTAATTGCTCAAAAACTTTACTTAGCAATTCTTCTTAGACCTATTGAAGAAGCTAAAAAGCTTTACGAAGAAATTTGTCCAATTGAAATTCGTAGATTTATGGCTAACGACACATCCATGGCTTCTATACGCGCGTACATTTTAATCGCAGGCATGATGGAAGGATCTGAAAGTGAAGTTAAATTTGCTAATTCAAAGGTTGAAAAGGCAAAAAAGAGAGCTCTTGCATCTCAAATAAAAGCAGAAGAGAAATTGCTAAAGAAAGCCCTTGATTATGTATACGAAAATCACCCTGAATGGGTAAAAGAAAAAGACACTGAATAATCAGTGTCTTTATTTTTTAAGATTAGTCTTTTTCCTCGTACCTTGGATTATCTTCTCTAGCGTAATCTTCGTATACCTCATTTTTCTTTTCTACGTGAGGTAATGTGGCACAAGGATGTTCGCCATCTTTGATTTCTTTTGAAAGTGTAGATGAATCATTTAGGAAATCATTAACATCTAAATTGAAGTAATTACAGACCCACACAACATCGCTCGGAGTTGGTGCTAATTGAGCTTTTCTCCATTTCTTTAGAACGCTAATTTTAATTCTGAAGCGAGAGCAGAAAGCAAAATCATTTAAATGAAGCTGTTTTTCAATAAATGCTATTTTTTCCAGGAATTTCATCCTATTTCTTTTCTTTTAAAAGATCTCTAATTTCAGCAAGTAATTCTTCAGAAGTTGGTTTTGGAGCGCCTTCTTCAACAGGTGCTGGTCTTTCTTCTGGGTGTTTTTGATAATAAGCTTCTTTAGCTTTAGCTTCGAGTGCGGCTTTCTTCTTTTGAGCTGTGTTTACAACTTTGACGATAATGAAGAGGACAATTGCAATAATGATAAAACTAATAACAGCTGTAATTAATGCACCCCAGTTAAGTACAGGAGCAGTTGTGAAAACATATCTGCCACCAAACTTGTTGTACATGCTAGCTCCAATAGCTGGGCTATCTTTGAATACTTCTAAGTATTCATCGATTGACATTTCAAGTCGGGCATCGGCGAAAGTTTTTTGAACTTCTGCTAAAGCACTTTTGGCTGTTGGGGTATGAATGACTGTTACAAAGCCTGCAAGTCCACCAGGAAGAGCAGCGGTACATGCGCTAAGCAATATGTTAACAATTGCAGTAACAATTGCGCTGAAAGCACCACCAATAACTACGCCAACGGCGAGCATAAAGGCATTGCCTCTATTGATGAATTCTTTGAATTCAGCAAAAAATCCTTTGCCTTTATTTCTTAATTTCTTTTCTTTTTCTGCCATAGAAATTTACTCCTTTGTAAAAATGATTATAAATCACTTTTATTTGTTATTAAAGATAAATTGATATAATATACACGCGGAGAAAATATATGAATAAGGTAAGAATTTTAGTAGATTCATGTGCAGATCTTACTGCCGAAATGTATAAAAAATATGATATTGACGTTGTTGCTCAAAATGTCATTTTTGGCGAAACAACATACAAAGACAATGGTGAGGAAATTACATTAGAACAACTTTATAAAAAAGTTGAAGAAACAGGAAGCCTTCCTCATACTGCAGCGGTTACACCAGGAACATTTGATGAATATTTTAAGAAGACACTTGATGCTGGTTACGACATTGTTTACGTTGGTTTAGGTTCAAAGCTTTCAACCACATTCCAAAACGCTAACTTAACAAAACAAGCATATCCAGAAGATAGAATTTTCTTAGTTGATTCTATGTCTCTTTCATCCGGTATCGGATTATTAGCCTTAAAGGCTGCTAAATATAGAGACGAAGGTCTATCAGCCAAAGAAATAGCGGAAAAATGCCGACCATTAGCACCAAAAATCATTGCTCAATTTACAGTTGAAACATTAGATTACTTACATAAAGGTGGCAGATGCTCAGGTGCTTCCAAATTAATAGGGCACATCTTCCACGTTCACCCATACTTAAGAATGGTTGATGGTACACTTATAGTGTACAAAAAGCCAAGAGGTCCAATGAAAATTGCCCTTGATGAACAAGTAAAAGAACTAAAAGCTGCTTTACCAAATGTTGATTTAGATCACGTTATGATTACACACGCAGGATTAGATAAGGATAAAGAAGAATATCTTAAATCAGAAGTTTCAAAACTTGTCCCTGCTGAAATTATTTCCGTTACAAGAGCGGGAAGTGTTATTGCTTCACACTGCGGATACGGAACAGTTGGAATCTTATATATCTTAAAATAAAGCAAATGAAAAGCTGGCGCTCAATGCCAGCTTTCATTTTACGAATTAACGTTCTTTACTATGGATGTAACGTTCTCTTTCTCTTTGGAACGCTTCCTTCTTTTGAATGCGCTTAATCATCTTATGTTCGAAGATGAGTGGGCGTCTAAGGATCATGTATGGAATAGCTGTGACTGCGAAGATAATCCACATAATTGACGGAATCAAACAGCCAGTTGTCATGTTCATATTAATAGCATTTGCGTACTCTTTAAGCGCATCAACTCTAGAAGCTATGAAACCCCATCCGCGTTTTCCACCATAGGTGAGGAGGAAACCAAGAGCAACTTGAATGAGGGCACCCCAGACAATAATTCCAACTCTTGTGTAACATTTTGTCCTACGGAATGTGCGTAGCAATGTGACGAAAATAAACCATGCCCAAGGGAGCGCAAATAAAGCAATAATTGCTAATAAAATGTATGGAGCATTCTTGCCAACAGCACCTGTTTTTTCAGTGATGTTTTGTGGAATTTTGTTATAAATATATTCTTTGAATGCTGCTTCAAGTTTATCTTTGGAATCAGAGCTTGAAGTTAATTCTTTTGGTTCCTCTTCTCTAACAATGGCTCTTCCGCCATTTGAGCTTGATGAACTTCCGTTTAAGAAGCTATCAATTAATGAAGACATTGCAGTGTCAATATCATTGACAATCTTTTGGACTGTATAATAAGTGACTGCTTGATATTCTGTTGGAAGAACATATTCGTTATTGTTATTAAGAATATAATATATTCTTTCATTTTGATTTTCTTTAGCAATATCAGCCTCAACATCTAATCGACTTGGTTGAGGATCACAAGGAGTCCCTTTTAAAGTAACTAAACCATCAACACCTTCGAGCGAGTTAATGATTTGTTCAGAGATTTTTTCGTCGTTAATTTCATCACTTGAGTATGGTTGTCTTTCAAAATATTGAGTTCCAGCATCGTATGGATCAGTGTTATGTGTGTAAGATTTCTTTGCAACATAATACTTTTCTTCACCTTCAGCTGCAGTTCTGTCAGCTTGAACTTCTTCTTCTGTTGGTTGTGGGTCATATTGAATATATGTTGTGTCATCAACTTTGTTGAAATATGCAACAGAGGCAGAATATTCGTTAGTATTATGAACATAAGTTAAATGTTCAACATAATACTTTTCTTCACCTTCAGCTGCGGTTCTATCAGCCTCAACTTCTTCTTCTGTTGGTTGTGGAGACCAGGCGACATATTTTCCGCCTTTAGAGTTAATTAATGCAAGGACACCATCAGACTTTTCGCCACCATGTAAAATAGCCTCAGCTAATTCATCAACTGTGACTTCACCACCTTCTTCTAGAAGACCATAAACATCCTCGAAAACTGCATCAATTTCTTCTTGAGAAGCAGGAGTTGCGCCAGGATATTTTTCTGCAATTTGTTTATTAATTTCAGCTGATAATGTGTCGTATGCATAGTCTCTAACAATGTCTTTAAAGAGCAACTGCAAAGGATCGATAAGACTATCGACTAATTTATCTGCAATTATATGGAGATTTCCTTGAATTAAATCATCAAGTAAATCTGGGTTTTTAATATCAAAAGCATATTTAGCAGAAACTTCTACAGGAAAAGTAACTGTATATCCGTTTGGGAAATAATTTTGAATATTGTCAGGGTCAATATATTTGTTCATACCTTGTGAACTTCTATATTGGACTCTCGATTCTTCTTCTTCCTCAGTTTCGCCGTTTTGATATTTGAAGGCTCTTCCAAGAAGTTTTCCAATTTGTGATTGGCTGAATTTTAAGGTAACCGTTGCTTTGAACATTGGTGTAGTGCACAAAGCATAGAGAGATACGCCAGCAGCGGCGATGTAGATTAAATTCATTAACCTAACTAAAAACTTTCTCATAAATTACCTCTTGGAATAATGATATAAATAAATAATAGTAAAGTCTATTATTATTTTCCGCTTATTGGTAATTTTCCTACCAAAATTGATGGGCAAGACATTTGGTTAGAGATAACCAATTTATTGTTATTTGCGACACATTTAATGTTGTTAAAAACATTAAGAAGATTACCTGCGACTGTAATTAAGGCTAAAGGCTCAGCCTTTTTTCCGTCCCTAATCATGAACCCTGCACATTGCAAAGAAAAATTTCCAGATTGTGCATTCATTCCAGAGTGAAGACCGGTTAACTCGGTTAAATAAACACCCTCTTTGATAGTTGAAAGCATCTCATCTTCTGATTTTTTGCCACCTTTAACAATGGTGTAGCCGGTGCCCGCGCTTGCCTTGCCAGCACCCACGCCATTGCCGGTTGGTTCTACTCCATCTTTAGCGGCGGTTTGTAATGTGTAAAGATATGTTTCGATAACACCATTTTTGATTAAATATTTCTTGTTTGTAGCAACACCTTCATCGTCGAAATATCTAAAAAATATGTTCTTTTCTAAAGGATTTTCGATGATTGTGAGTTTTTTGCTAAGTGCTTGTTGATGAAGTTTTCCTTCTAATAATGAAGTATGTTTTTGAACTTCTTCCGCATCAAGAGAGTTGATTAAAAAAGAAAGAAGCGATGCAACACACTCTTGATTAAAGACGACAGGATACTTCTTAGAATCGCATTGTTGTGCACCTAGTTTTTGTAATGCGTCCTTCGCGACTTTCTCTACAAATTCATCAATATTGAATTCATCTGCATCTTTAGATGCAAAAACTGAGAAACCAGTTCTGATTTCTTCACCATCTTTTGCGGTGACTTCAGCAAAATAAGCATATGTATTTTTCTTTTGTGAAAGTTTTAATCCATATGAATTTGTTTTCTTACTATTGTGCATATCTGCTTCATATCCAACAGTTACAACTTCATTGATTCTTTTATCGTAAGCGAGCAATTTCTTTTCAATTTCGAGCAAAATATGCACTTTTTCTTGAATATTTTCTCCAAAATCGACATTTGAGAAGACATTCTTCTTGTGATATTTTTCGCTTCCTTTAAAGATAAAAACAGGATCATCATTTTCGATTGCTAAAGCTCCACGTTTAATTTCTTTAACGAGAAGTTCAGGTGAATTCTTGTCAACGAAGTCGACAGACACCGACCCCATTTTTCCTTTATAAATACCACGCGCGACTAATTCAAAAGAACTATTGTTTGTAAGTGAATCAACTTCACTGTGATAAATTGAGACTGAAAGAGAACTCGCTTCATTAACAGTTATGTCTGCAGAATCAAAACCAGCTTCTTTTGCTAAAGCAAAAAATTTCTTTTCGTTTAATTTCATTTTAATTCTCCTCCGTTTCCTCCAACAGTCATTTCGCTAACTCTAATCGTAGGTTGGCCGACATCAACAGGAATAAAACCAGAAGCAGCGCCACACATACCTTGAGCAAGTTCTAAATCGTTTGCAATCATATCAATCTTCATTAATATTTCTTGACCAGTTCCTATGACTGAGGCTCCTCTAACAGGTTCACAAATTTTGCCGTCGCGAATTAAGTAAGCTTCGCTACAACCAAAATTGAACTCGCCAGTAACTGGATTAACCTGTCCGCCAGCTAATGATTTTGCATATAAACCAAACTTGGTTGCTGCAATAATTTCTTCCGGAGTTGATTTGCCGGCACAAATATATGTATTAGACATTCTTGATGTAGGTTCATATTTATATGATTGTCTTCTACACGCGCCATTACCTTTTCTATTCATGCGTCTACCGTTGAAATCATCAATAAGGTAATCTTTAAGAATTCCGTTTTCGATCAATAAGGTTTTTTCAGTCTTGTTTCCTTCGTCATCGATGTTATTGCTTCCCCATTCATTTGGAATAGTTCCATCATCAACTGCAGAAAGGATTGGAGAAGCTATCTGTTGACCAATTTTTCCCGAGAAAACCGATAGATTTCGAGAAACCGACGATGCTTCAAGAGGATGCCCGCAAGCTTCGTGGAAGAGCGTTCCGCCAAAGCCTTTTCCAATAACAACTGGCATCTTTCCACTTGGGCATTCTTTTGCTTCAAGCATCATAATTGTTTTCTCACCAACATTTTTGCAAAGTTTCTTAATATCAACATTTTTGGAGAAGTGTTCGAAACCTGCACTTGCACCAGGCCCTTCAAATCCAGATTCAATCTTTCCTTGATCGGCTGCAACGCACATAATTCCACACCTTCCTCTTTCTTTGTAATCGAGATGGTTGAATCCTTTTGTGTTTACGATTTGAACCTTTGAAATAGAGTACAAAAATGCGACATTTGTACGGACGATTCTTTTATCAACATTTCTTAAAACTTCTTCACCAGATTTTAAGTAGTTGATAATTGTATTATCATCAATAGATGAAAATGAGTTTTCAATTTGTGATAAATTTCTAGCCTTTTTAGTAACTAATTTATCGACAGTTAGAACCTGTTTATCATGAAAAGAATTAGATAAATTTTGGATTAATTTTGTGAGGGATTTTTCGTTAACTTCATTGGTGTATCCATAAACACTTTGAAGCTTGTTTAATAGACGAATTCCTGCTCCATATGAGTGGCGAACCGTAGTATTTTCTACCTTGCCGTTTTCAACTGTGACTGAAAAAGAGTCTTTTTCTTCAATATAAATTTCAGCATAATCTGCGCCGGTAGTTAAACCACTATTTAGGATGCGAATAGCTTGATTTTTGTTAATCATAGTATCCTCCTTTGTATTTTTCTAAGCGGGATTATTATAAACCAAAACCCATCAATATAAATGTAAAATGCATTTATTCTTGATTTTAGTTTTGTGTATGCTACGATATTTAAGCACTTTCTTTAGGAGCCGCACGAGCCCTAAGGCGGAAGGAGTTATTATGAAAAAAGACATTCATCCAAAAGTTTATGAAGTAGAAGTTACATGTGTCTCATGTGGCGCTAAGTTCAAAACACATTCAACAAACAAGGAAATCCGTGTTGATACTTGCTCAAATTGCCACCCATTCTATACTGGCAAACAAAGATTCGTATCATCAGACGGACGTGTCGATCGTTTCAATAAGAAATACGGTCTTAAATAAGAACACGAATTTGATAAATAAACTCGCTGGAGACGGCGAGTTTTTTATTTTTCGCATATGCAGTTTATATCTCGCTTTATTTTTAAATAAATTAAAGTATAATTTTTTATATGGGGAGATTATAAAAATCACAGACGTTATATGAAAAAGAAACTCTCATTATTAATTACATTAGCTTTAGCTACTTTCATGACTACTGGTTGTGAAGCATTAGATAATTTTTTTGGTAAGAAAGAAGAAACTCCAACCGAGCAAAACGAAGAACAAAAGCAAGATGAACAATTACCAGACGATGGAAAAGGTGAAGAAAAAGAGGATACAAAGCCTGAACCAGTCAAGGTAACATCAGTTGAGCTTTATGAATATGGAACATCTTTGGATATTGGTGAACAATATCAAATTCAAGTCACTGTATTGCCAGAAGAAGCTGATCAAACAGTTTCTTTTGAAACCTCAAACGAAAGCGTTTGTGAAGTAACTCAACAAGGTTTAGTCACTGCTGTTGATAGTGGATATGCTTCAATAAGAGTAACAAGTGAAGCAGATCGTAAAAAAACTGCGGAACTTAACATTTATGTTAATGAGCAAGAAACCCCACCTCTTCCACCAGAGGATTATACAGTTACATTTAATGCTAATGGTGGTTCAGGAACAATGGCACCACAAACCACAAATGGTTCATATTATGTGACGCCATCTTGTAGTTTTACATATGCTGACCACTCATTTAATGGTTGGGCACTTAATAGTGCAAGCGGAATAAAGTATAACGTTGGAGCAACCATTCAAAACATCTCATCAGATATCGTTTTATATGCAACTTGGATTGAAAATACAACCCCAGTAACAAATTATACAGTTACATTTAATGCAAACGGTGGTTCTGG
>JAEEGH010013444.1_pt1 | contig 18147 bp, 13 predicted proteins | sample 9134181 | NCBI WGS metagenome assembly JAEEGH01 (sample SAMN16246544, study PRJNA631951) | gut metagenome | biome: gut microbiome; feature: rumen; material: DP-attached | host: Bos | place: Iran: Karaj | collected 2018-10 | reverse complement strand
GCGTCAATGGAACCTTCGCGTACTTCTCTTTATTATATAAAGCCTTCACTGGTGATGCCGACTTCTCACGTAAGCTGGCCCTCTCGTCAGAGTCTGCCGACAATTACGCATATCGCTGCGTCGATGGAATCACGACTCCGCCAGACCTTAGCTCCATCTCGCAATTCACCGTACTGTACGGATCATACGGAGAACCCGTAGCCCACAAGATGGAGAGTAACATGACCGAAGCCGGTCTGGCCTCCTGTGTCATCTCAGACTTCCGCGACGAATGTCACGGACGTTTCCTTGCACTCTCCAACTTCATCAGCAGTCCCAAACACCCACAGACCGACTGTGCACTGGTGCTGTTAGTCACTCCTCGCGAAGAAGCCGTATGCCGTAACCTGCTTGAGCGACTGCCAGGTCATCTGCCCGTCATCATCATCCGTACTGACATCGACTCGCCATTGGGCTCCATTGACCTGCTGTACAAGATGAGCGTGTTCACCAGCGACTTCGGCGAGAAGTATCGTTATTCCAACCCCAACGACCCCAACAACCTGGGCGGTTTCAGTAAAGGAGCCTTCCGCGACCTCGTCAGCTTTCAGGAAGATTTTAGCTTGTACGGTCCTCTCAACTTCACAGCTGCACCTGTGCCATATACGGACAGACTTCAGCTGAAGACCAAAACCAACAGTGTCGATGTCCTCGGATATCACTTCTCTGACATTGAAGTGCCGTATTTGTTGGCAGCCTTCGATGACAGTCGTGATGCGCTGAAGACGCAGCAGACCATTCTCAACCCTGAAAAGGGATATCTGAACAATCCCCAGCGCATCCGTCGTGACTTCCTCGAAGACCGTTTCCACGCGAAATGCCGCAGGTCATTGGAATTCGAGAAACCCAACTGTCTCTGGTGTGTTGAGTGGAAGAAGTATCTTCAGGGAGAGCCTGCAGATATCGACATTCTTAACGATGCGTATATCAACTGGCTGGGTGGCACTCTGCACTTCACCCACCGTACTGATGATACGATATATGTCACATCCATCAAACTTGAAAAACCCACGTCGTTGCCAACCCAAGGCCTCATTGGTGGTATTGTTGGAGATATTCTCGGGTCGAGATACGAGTTAGAGAAGGATAAACAGAAAGTGAAGTCACTTGCTGGCAAACCCCATCTGAAGCCTTCTGTCACCATGACGTACACTGATGACACTGTGCTCTCGCTGGCCATCGCCAAGTGGCTCGCTGATGACCCCACACATGACAAACAGACGCTTATTGACCTCTTCAAACATTTCGCTCGTCGTTACATGCCATACTCCTTCGGGAAGAACTTCCGTGCTTGGGTTCGCTCTGACAGCCGTGAACCTTATGGTGCCAATACCAACGGCAGTGCCATGCGTGTTGCTCCCGTAGCCTGGTACGCCCAGTCGCTTGACGAGTGTCTGGCTTTGGCGAAGACCACTGCAGAAGTTACTCATAACTCCGATGAGGGCATCCGTGGTGCCCAGGCCATTGCTGCTGCCATCTTCTTGAACCGAACTGGTCACTCGAAGTCCGACGTCAAATCGTACATTGAGCAGATCTTCGGGTATAATCTCAACCGAACCACTGATGAGATACGCCCCTCATACGCCTTCGAGACTGCCTGTGACAAGAGCGTGCCCGAATCCATCATCTGTTTCCTCGAATCAGAATCGTTCGAAGATGCTGTCATCCGTGCCATCTCCCTCGGGGGCGATACCGATACCATGGGCTGCATGGCTGGCAACATCGCTGCTGCCTCGATGGATGTTCCCGCAGAACTCGCTACCTTCGCATACGAGAAACTCCCGCTCGAACTGCGGGAGATTCTCGACAGGTGTAATTGCCAGATATACGTATAAGTTCGAAGCCTGTTAGAATATCTTTTCTTACCTTTGCCCCCAGATTATTAATTCTTTCTGTATTATATGAACAAGGTAGATGAAATGAACGGGCTGACATGCCTTGGTGCGGGCACTTTCCCGCTTGACAATCTGTTGATGAAACATTCTGATGGTAGCGTGGAGACCATCTACCAGCATGTGGGTGGTACTGCCGGTAATGTGATGTCTATCCTCGCATGGATGGGCTGGCACACACTGCCTGCCGCCCGTCTTGATGATTCAGAGGTGGGCCTGCAACTTAAGGCCGACTTGGAGAGTTACGGATGTGATACTCGTTGTCTCACCAATACTCCAGACGGTGGCACCACCATCCTCGACATCATCCACAAGACAGGACGAGACGGTAAGTCTAAGACCGCCTACATGGCTCACTCTCCCCGTGGAGGACGCTTCGTCAACCACCGCTTCTGGACGTTGAAACAGGCTCAGGCTCTCTTCGACTCGCTTGATGAGATGCCGGAAATCTTCTTCTTTGACCGTTGTGCTCCTGGCAATATTCTGTTGGCAGAACTGTTTCACAAGCGTGGTGTGTTGGTGTATTATGAGCCCAATGAGCCCGTTGACCGCAACTTCCTACGTGCAGTTGCTGCCAGCGACATCGTGAAGTTCTCCAACGAGAAGCATCCTGATGTCTCTTTCACAGATGGGTTTACAGACAAACTCTTCATCCAGACGATGAACGAGAAGGGACTTCGTTTTAAGCTCCGCTCTGACGATTGGATAAAGGTACTTCCTGAATATAATCCAGACTTTGTGGATGGTGAAGGTGCTGGCGACTGGACAACTTCTGCTTTCATCAACGAGATGGGACACCACCACATGCTCAGCTTCGACAAGATTCACCAACCAAACGTCTACCATTGTCTGGAGGAGGCGCAGCGGGTGGCCTCGAAAAGTGTTTCATATATGGGTGCTAAGGGGCTAATTCATCATTAGTCCCTTACTACACCATGTCAAATATGCAGATTTTCCCCTTTTTCGTGTTGTAGTATGAATAAAAATTTGTATTTTTGCGCAAAATAACTAAATATACCGAGTATGAAGATAATATATAGTCCTTTTTACAGTGGGAGTTATTATATGGACATGCAAGCCAAACAGGTTGCGCTTGATGTTCAGGTGTTGGAAACCCAAGGTCTTCTTTCTCAACTTGCACTACATGCAGGTATTCATCAGCAGATACCTTCTTTCCCGGAAAGGCTTACCTCTTATCATAAGGCCTTGCTGGAGTATGACAGCAGTAAAAAGGATAATATTTTCCATCGAAGCATCAAGATTGACAGCATGAGTGTTGCTAAGACATTACTTCGATGGAGAGACAGTCTGGCACTATGTGGGTGGAACAAACAAATAACATTGCAGGAGTGCAGCCGTCTCAACACTCTGGCTGAGATTGATGGTTATTTCAGAGACGAAGGTGTTGCCTCTTTATTATCTAAGCTCTTAGGCCGGATCCAATTGATGGAGTCAGGCGAAGTTAAGGTTCCGCAAACCTATACAAATCTGATTATTGAGATTCCTTGCCAGCTAGATCTGCTGCCAGATTTCATTAAACCATTGTTCAAGTCTCTGCAAAACCTTGGCACGGTGATTGAAGAAAGGACAGATGATGTGAAGATTGTACCTGATACCATCACGGAGATACATTTCTCCCAGCAATGGAAAGCAGAAGCTTGGTTGACTCAGCAGAAGGCAGATGCATATAATGTGTGGATTAATACAAACAACAAGCGCCTTGACAACTGGTTCCACATGTCAGGTAATCCTGTTTGCGGTAGTGAAATGATGGAAACGAACCCACAGATTACGCAGATGTTTCTGCTTGCTATTCAACTTTTCCAACGTCCGTTAAACGTAAACACGCTCCTACAATACCTGTTTCTCCCTGAATGTCCTTTGGATAGACTGCTATGCAGAGAATTGGCAAGGAACATAGTGCGAGAGGGTGGTTTTTGTAATGAGAAGGTCCAGGAGTGCATCAACACCTATATTGAGAGCGAGTTTAAGACTGATGGTGACGAAACGCCTCAAGAGAGTACCAAAGAACAGCGTGAGGAGAACTATATCAAGTATCTTCCATTTGATTTGAGGAAAGATAAAAGCGCTTTACCCCTAGCAGAGGAATCCGATTCCGTTAACGTAAAGGCACTGTCAAGGTTTCTGTCTTCCATTAGTTCATACGCATCAAACAAGGCTGTTAAGATTACCGCTGTGCAACCATATGATGCCAGAATTGCCCAGTTAAGGAATGTTGCTGAGATGACGGATGCATTGTTAGGTCAGATAGACGCGCTGGTTGAAGGGGAACTGTCCTTCACCACGCTCAGCCAGTGGGCGCAGTCACTCTATGAGGATGGTGACTTTACGCTCTATCATGCCCAAGTAAGCAATAGAAATGTTATCAATCGCCCTTCGAATATGATTGATAAGGCAGAGAAGACTATTTGGTGTGATTTCTATGGTGACACCTCTAGTGCGCTTTCAACCGACTTCCTTTCAAATTTCGAGATGGAACAACTGGAGAAAAGCGGGGTCTTGTTCTGGAACAAGCAACATGAGAGCGATTTCATTCATTTGATGGCTGCCAGACCTATTTGCAAGACAACGGGAGAATTGACTGTTATCACATGTGAACAGCAGGGTGACACTAAGCTTCCTATGCATCCATTGTATCTCCAATTGCCATTCATCACCAAGAAAGAAGACGGAGATGCCCTTTATAACATGATGGCTTCAAGGGAGATTGAGGCTGTTGATAACCATCGCCAATCTGACAATGACGAGATTCGCTTTGATGCCGAGAAGCATCCTGTTACTTGGAGATCCGTAGAGAGCTATTCTGCATTGGAGAAGCTCTTGCAGAATCCTTTTGACTATTTCATGAACTATACTCTTCAGTTTACGGATGTCAGTGAGACTGATATCAAACTGTTCTTAACGTATGGTAATGTTGCTCATGAAGTCGTCGAGAATCTTTTCACTGCGGAAAGGGGTGGTATGCCTTTGGCTGACTTTGTCATCAGCCAATATGAACAGGCCTTCCGTAGAGCCATTGTCAGGAAAGGAGCTTTACTACTCCTGCCAGAGTATCATTTGGATATGGAGCGTCTGAAGTACAAACTTAGGGAGTGTGTCAGCAAATTGGCTACCATTATACAAGAGAATGGTCTTACAGTCATGCAGTGTGAGCAGAAGGAAGAACAGGATTTGGGCTTCAGAGACGGTATTATCCTTCAGGGATACATAGACATGCTTTTGCGCGACAAAGCAGGCAATGATGTCGTCTTCGACCTGAAATGGGTTGCCAAGAAAGATAAATTCAAAAACATCCTGATGAAAAACCGTGCCCTCCAGCTATCTATCTATAAAGCTATGCTGATGAATCACGAAGATCATCCGCAGTCAGTGCGTACAGCATACTTTGTTATGCCGTATGGAAAGCTTTTCAGCACAGATGAGTTCTTTGGTGAGAATTGTGAACTAATCACCCCGGATATTCAGGCTGATGTGATGACACAGCTACGTAATGGCTACGAGGAGAGAGTTAAGGAAATCAGTGAAGGCAGGATCGAGACCGCTGATAACAAGCCCATCCGTGAGATTGAATATGCCCAAGCTGGGAATGTGTATCCTTTAGAGGATGACGGCAAGAAGAAAGATCCTAAAAAGGCAGAGAACCTGTATTCAGATTATAAGTGTTTCACCATCTAAGACGCAAGATTATTATGACAAAGACATTCATCAGTGCTGGAGCAGGATCTGGCAAGACATACAGAATCACAACTGACGTGGCGAAGATGGTATTCGACCACAAGCTCAATCCTGAGCAGGTTATCATGACAACCTTTACCAAGGCGGCAGCTCAGGAGTTACGCGAAAAAGCCAAGAAGGAACTGGTAAATCTTGGTAAGCATCGTGAAGCCCAGCAGATGGAACATGCTCTTATCGGAACGGTTCACTCTGTGGCCAACACCTTCCTGACCAAGTATTGGTATTTGTTGGGCATCATGCCAGATGCTGCAGCTATGGAAGAGAATGAGCTCCAGTTATATCGTGACCATTCGCTACGTGGATTGCTTGAGCAAAAAGACCGTACTTTCCTGTTCAAGTATGCAGAGAAGTATAATGTCATTTATGATTCAAAAGAGCGTAAATCCGGCATCAATTATGAGTTTTGGAAGGCAGACCTCTGCAAAGTCCTCGACTTCATGCAGTGGTACGGCATCAACGAAGAGCAGTTGAGCAACAGTCTAAAAATCACAGAGAGTTTTATCACTTGCCTTGATGAGCCAAAGGATGACACCTCTTTGATGGAGTATGCCAAGGCCGTCATCATGGAACTTGAAGATGTACTGAGTGCCATGAGGCAGGGAGCGAAAGTGAAAGCAGAACAGGAACGAATCAGTTACTACAAGAATCGCAACCTTACAGCTGATGAGTTATCCGACTTAGAATCCATTGCGAAGGGACGTTGCAAGGATTCAGAAAACACAAGGCGCTTCTCTGAGAGTCTGGCTGGAGCAACCATCTTTACAGCAGAATCAGCCAAGCATCAAAGAGAATATGCCTCGCTGATATTCCGTCTGGCCAGTCGCTGGCAGAAAGAGTATCGTCAATACAAGGATGAGCATCACCTAATAGACTTCAATGATATGGAAATGATGTTCTTGCACTTGCTTGGCATTAAGGAAGTGCAGCAGGACATCACATCTCGCTATACTCATCTCTTTGTCGACGAGTTCCAAGATTCCAATCCCATGCAGGTTCGTATTTTCCAAAAGCTTTCCAGTCTGCTCAACACCTGTTATGTAGGCGACAAGAAACAAGCCATTTATGGTTTCCGCGGTTCCGACACAGAACTGACTGCAGCTGTCGCAGACAGCATTAATAACACGGAACACCTGAAACACTCTTATCGTTCTGTGGAGCCGCTTGTCAGTTTCTCAAATACCATTTTCTCTCAGGTATTCAGCCAGATGACAGACGAAGAAGTCAAACTTTCCATGCCTGAGAAAAACGGGAATTACACTCCAGTCGAGAATCCGCTTCGTCTGTGGCCCAATACGGGGGACAAAGCACTGGCTCTCCAGATTCAGCAACTGATTCTGCGAGAGAAAATCGATCCCATGGATATTGCCGTACTTGCTCGTGCTAATGCAGACCTGGACCGATTGGCAGATGAATTACGAGCATTGAAGGTACCTGTATGTCGTGAGTCTAATGATATTAAGGAGTCACGTTCGGGTCGTTTAATGAAAGCCCTTCTAACGCTGGTCAACACCCCGTCCAATCAGTTGGCTCGTGCCGAAGTTGCTTATCTCACAGAGCCTGGTTATCATGTTACCAAGATTATTGAAGACCGTCTTGACTATCTTGCTGAGGAAGATAATACCCCTTCTGGCTATCTGAAAGATCTTCCCATCATAAGCCGTCTTACCCAGCTTCGTAGTTTCCGTTCCAATGAGAACGAAGAGTTTTCCACCAATCTCCTTGGCTATCAGAGCATAAGCTCATTAGTCGAGAGTCTTGTCATAGAGTTAGACCTTTATTCTTTGGTTCAAAGCTGGGAGAATGCCCAAGCAGAAGAAACAAATCTTCAGGTATTGATAGACTTGGCACGAAAATATGAGGACTATGCCACCAAACTGGCACAACCCGCAACAGTCGCTGGATTCATCGAATTCTTCACAGGCCAGAAGCAGGATGGTGCCGCGAATGAAGATGGCGTTCGTCTTTACACCTATCACAAATCCAAGGGTTTGGAATGGAAAGTTGTTATCATGTTGTCACTTGATAATGATGCCTCAGATGCCACCAAGATTGCCACACGTAGTATGCTTGGCTGTCATCATCACCGTGAGCAACTGCCCACGGCAGAAAATCCGAATCCACCCATGACCATTTCGTTGGTTCGCAACATCTATGGCAGTTCTGATGCAGCTAAAGCGGCAGTTACATCCAGACTTCAGCAGCATCCACTTTGGGAAACCGTTTCTGAGCACGAGATTGGTGAAAACGCAAGACTGTTGTATGTCGGAGTGACTCGCGCCCGTGAAATCCTGATTCTCGCCCCCAAAGAGAAGGATGGTGCTGTCAGCCTTAGTTGGTTCCGTTCTGTTGGAGTTAATAATATCAACCAACTGCTTGATGGAAATGAATATCAGGACTTCTTGGGAATCGGTATGCCGTTACATGTTGAGCGTACTGACATGGACAACCAATTAGATTGGCCAGAACAGTCAATGAACCGAGTCCATAATGTAGCAGCAAGCTTTTCGCCACTCGATGATATGCTATTTGTTTCTCCCTCTAAAGCGGGAGATTCTCCACATGACATCGTGCCCATCAATGACAAGGAGAGCAGAATGCAAGTGCGTAACAAACCGAGTGAAGAAGCACTTATGGGTGATTTTATCCATCAGGTGTTTTGCTGTTGTGACGATGGAATAGACATAGATCAGATAGTCAAGCTACGCAACAGTTATGGCTTTACGGACAAGAATGTGCCTGAGCCTAACCGGCTTTTGGATTCGTGGAAATATCTTGTTGACACACTCGAAGCACGTTATGGCAAGGCCATTAAGCGTCATCACGAGAAGCCTTTCCGCCATCTGGATGATGGCGGCCACATCGTCAGTGGCTACATTGACCTCATATGGGAAACGGAAGATGCCTACGTCGTAGTGGACTATAAGACCTGTCCAGGAAACTATAGTCTCGTATTCAACCCTGTCAGCGAGCATTATGCAGGTCGTCATGGAGACCAACTCGATTGTTACCAAAGAGCACTCGAAGCCGAAGGCAAGAAAAAGGTCAAGGCTCGCATCATCTTTTACCCCATTACCCGATTTGTAGTTGAAGTAAAGTAGAATAATGAATATCAAAGTAATAAATAACATGAGTAGTGAACGTATAATTTTCAAATTTAAGCCTAGTATAGATATTGAAAACGAATATGCATCAAGTGAGCAATTTATAAGTGCATACTTTGAAGGTATCCGTATGTTACTGGGTGAGAACAGATTAAGTTTTGATGTGAACAACCCGGAAGATGCGCTATCTGTATCATATAATGGGGAGTATTGGCAAGTAACGAGTTTATATTCTTCTGGAGACGCCTGGGGTAATACCGTAGAGTTAACTATTAACAAAATGGATGAAGAACAAAAGTTAAGCGTATCAACTGATATGATTGGTGATGAGGATGCATGGAAACTATTGAAAGTTGTTTTTGAAAAAACCGGCTACGAAGACTATAAAGATGTCTACGACTTCTACGGGTATGAACTATCTTAAAAAAAGGTATGGACAAAAGGATACGAATATGAGAGTAACAGATAAACATGTATGTTTTTGGAACGAGTGGCCAAGTAACTGGCATCCGGCAGAGTTCGATCTTGAAGTAAATGGCACATTATGTCATTTCTACAACACCGAACAGTATTTTATGTATATGAAGGCCATTATCTTTGGAGATGAAGAGATTGCTAATCAGATCCTGCAGGATGGCAGCCCAAAGAAGGTAAAGGCACTTGGCCGCAAGGTTCAAAATTTCGACGAGAAGATATGGGAGGAGAAGCGTTATCAGATCATGCTCGATGCCAACATAGCGAAGTTTGGTCAGAATGAGGATTTGAAGCAGCTCCTTCTTTCTCCTGAATATGAAGGACATGGTTTTGTAGAAGCCTCTCCATACGATAAAGTTTGGGGCGTCCGCATGTATGAGAGCAACCCGGATATTGATGACGAGACCAAATGGAGGGGACTTAATCTCCTTGGCAAAGTACTTGATGAAACCCGCAAAGTACTGAAGAAATAGGAATCCCGTAGATTTATTAAGGATGAAGCGATAATATAACGACCAATTATGATAGCAATAATAAACCGGGGGGTTAAGAGAATAGAGAAGCACCTTGATATCAAAATTGTATATCAGGGAGAGAAGAACCAACTGAGTTAGACTATGGTCACCACCTATATGGTTGTATAAGAGTAACAAACGAAAACCACAATCCGATTCAGACCTCCATTCTGCATTACCAGAACTTCATCTTCCCTATGGGGTTCGGAAGCTATTCGATGTATTGGTGTTCTACGACATCTTATACATTCTCCGGCATTTCAAATTTACATTGATTGATAGTTTTGTAATCCTTTCCATCTCAGCATGTACGAATACTGATAAAGTGCTGTTGCGATTGGTTGGAGATAATACCCCTTAAAGTGTCCATTGCAATTGACACCAGAGTTAACAATCCGATCCAAGACCTCTCGTGTCATACCTCGGAAACTGATTTGGAAATCGTTTTTCTCGACCTTCATGTTGACAAGTATCGCGGGAAGCGCACTGACAGAGATAATAGCGTTGGGATTATGCTCTTCTGCCAGTTTGAGTAGACATTTGAAGATCTGCTGTTTGGCCTGAAACATACGGTTTACCTGTTTCATTGAGAAATTGATGCTGTGATTACAATGGTTGACATGTGCATTGACCATATTAGCAGCACAGAGGAAATGGAATATGTCAGCATGTGATTTCGGCTCATCTCCAAGCACATTAAGTGCATCCTCAAGGAGTGTCCTTGTTATCTTCTGATACCAAGGTAGTCCTTGCTTGACGTTGGTGCTTTTCTTTTTCCTCTTCTCTTTGAGTGCTTTCTTTTGCTCTTTCATGTGGGAGCCGTAGAGTGGGGGATTGGTGGCCACACGCTCAATTCTATCAAAATGCCAGTCGAGGTGTTCATTGTATAGCAAGCTGACAAGAGTAAGCATACGCTTTTCTATGAGTCTTCTCTCCATAGTTTCCATCGGTAAACTCATCATCCAGGCTCTGGCAGACAATATGCGTGTACACCCAGAATCGTAGCCAATGGTATTGCCATCCTTCTCAAAGTCTTGATTGAAGAAGTATATAATGGTCAGACTCTTGCAGCATCCATCCAGCCTGTGAGCTATTTCCATAGCCTCCCGCTTACTGAAAGCATACATCAACCATTCGTTACGATTGGCATCTGCAGCAAGAACTGAGATGGCACCATCCTCTTTCGTTTTGACGCTTACTAACAGTTGCAGATCCGGCCGATGTAACTCCAAAAGCCTCAGAAGGATGTATCGTGCCAACAGATTGTTGATGTATGCAGAACGATTAGTATATAGGCCTGCATAATCATCTCTCTCAAACATGTCAATTATCTGTTGGAAATAGTCTTCATGGTCGGAATAGATGGTCTTGATATTCTGATGATTCATAACGACTTTAAACTTGTTATACCCCATCAGCAAATTCGTCCATTTGTCTTTTAGCGAAACGACAGTCAGCGAGGCGTCATAAACATCATGACCAATACAGTTGTAGTCGTATGCTATTTCATAGTGGTAAGTATTTTCTCCAACAACTACTTCTCCTGACCGAGGCTGTTTGTCGTTCACCATACCAATAGCTTCAAATATGTCAAATGGAACCAAACTTCGCTCCAGCTTTTCCATCATGGTTTTGCGTTTTGCATGTCCACTTAACCACTCATCATAATTATAAACGTATTTATCCATATCATTTCGTTTTGCCTTTCAGGAGTGTATGGCTCCCTCAAAATTATACATTGTGAACGCTTTGGAGAAGAAAAACGTTCCTGTCCATAACCAGATAATCGACGGAGTGGTTTGGATTCTTTGGTGTCTATTTTATAAGAACAATCGGTGCAACAATTGCATAGACTCAGCCCTACCTGCATTTCTGCTCGGCTCCCGGTGTAAGCCTGGGATATGAAAGGGTTTTCTTGTGGCTCCACCAGCCGCGTGCGGCTTGGCTGTACGATTTCCTCTGTACATATATGGAACCTGCATATTGCCATTTGCACCATGCTCCTTCGAAGTACGACTATGCTACGGCAACCGATTGTATAAAAAAGGCAGTGCAACAATCGCGATGGGTCTGAGCTGGTATCTAAACATTCCGAAGTAACCCGTTGCTACGGCAACCGCCTATTCTTGTCATACTTCAATTCTCTTTATTTCCTCTATAGCACTAGAGCCTTTTTCTATTGCTTCAAGCATTTCAAAGATACGGTCGCTCCAACCTGCTATGAGAGTAACATCATCACGAATTATGTTAAGCGGAGTTGTACCATAGCCACTAAGGTCAAAGAGGTACAGTTTTGCATTAGGTGCTATCAGCTTATACTTATCCCATTCTTTGCTAATGGAGTGTATATTACCATAACTATCCCACATCTGACAATCGGTGAACATCATCACCTTGTCCAATACTATATTCTCCCTGTTCAGATATTCTATGACCTTATAGCCATTTGTTGAGTATCCCACTTCGCCTTCACGCTCATACATCTTTTCAACATTGCTTAGAATGCCTGTAGAAGGCAGATTCACCAGTTTCCACTCATCTCCAAAGATTCCGCTGACAACGTTCTTGCAACGATTTTTCAGCAGCATAGCAAGCACTAGCCCTATGTCATAGTTCTTCACAGAACTTTTAGGACTTATCGGAGAATACATTGACCCAGAGACATCGCATGCCAACAATACGCGAGTATGTTCATCAAACCCAGCTATATTATTGCTTGTAGCGAGAACTGCCTTTTCTAGGGCATTGAGCAACAGCTGTTTGTCCTCGGCGCCATTGTCCTGAGTAGTTGCAAGAGCGGCCTTCTGAAGTGCCTCAAACATAACTTGCGTCTTTTTATTCTCTACGCGGTTTACCTCACGATACGCCGAAAGGAATCTAAAGGGGAACTGCTTAGAACGGATTACTTCCCGCTCATCGCTAAGTCGATTGGCAACATCTGTTAGTGATTCTCTAGAAATGCCATTTTCAAGGAAGTTCCGAAGGTTGCGTAGCATTGCCATATAGCCCAGTTTGCCGCTGTCAATGAGCTCTTCCCACTTCTTTGTGAAAGCCATCTGTTTGTCTACATCAGATTCGAACTCCTGTTGTCCAAGCGCAGACAACTCTGTTTCCCATGTATATGGAGTCTCCAAAGTCTTGCTTGTAATCTTGTCAAACAGTTTCTGCTGTGCATCATCCTTTGCTTTGGGGTGAACAATAAAAAGTGCATCCCGAAGTTTCACCTCCAGATTGTTACGGTCATACTTTGCAAACTGATATTCGTCGAAGTTATTGAATGCTCTCTGCAGTCCAACCTGTATCTGATGTGATAGTTTGGCGAGCTTTTTCTTTGGCGCACTTGCCTCAGTACAAGTAGTGTTTTGGCTGTTGCGCCACTGATAACAGTGTAACAACTCCATAATCTCATCTGCGCGAAGGACAACCTTTTCAATGGTACGACTTACCAGATTATCCCCGCTATGATGTTTTGCCAGTTCAACTACAAGGAAAAGGGGTACAGAGCGCAGATTCATTTCCCTGCGCGCATATACAGCCAGTTGAGCAACAAAACGAGCATCGCACTTGCCAACAAGTTCGGCAATACGCTTAATCCGTTCATTTGCCGTCTCATAGAACTTGTCACTCAAGGATGCTGTAACGACGGCGGTATACAGTTCCATTTCTGCTGACAGTCCGAATGCTTCTGCACCTTCATGGTTCAGAGTCATCGATTGTTCCTTAATCATTGTGTTAAACTTCATATAATAATCTCCTTATATCGGTTTCATTTAAAATCAGTGCAACAAGCGTTAGAGGCAGGTTAAACCCTGTGACCAGTGAGCTTACACGCACTCCTTAGATGATAGCTGCTTCCAAGCTTACATCCTGGCTGTCATCGGGTTTGACACCATCATCAGGATCTCGAAGTATTCCTCCACTACGGCAACTGATTATATAAAAAGTGGCGCAACTATCGCAACGGCTCTATTATTATGCCTATTGAAAGCGCGGGATCTGTCGAAGAAGTCCGTCGCTACGGCAGCCACTATTTGATGTTTCAAAGAACTCAATTTTCCGTTTTGACAGTGCAAAGTTACTACAATTGAATCAAACTATGCCTGTATCTATACGTATAATGACTTTACCCTTTAATCACCGCTACCGGAAGAAGTCGTGTTTTTACTTTTACAAGGTCTGCCTCGTTGGCAATGACTGTTTCTATGTCCTTGTATGCACCGGAGGCTTCCTGCATGTCATCCTGATTGCGGATCGCGTGAATGATGCCCAGGGCATCCAATCGTTCCACTTCCTCTTTCAAGTTGAGGTCACGGATGGCAGCAGTACGTGACATCGTTCGCCCGGCTCCGTGAGAGCATGAGCAAAATGACTCAGGATTGCCCAGCCCCTCCACAATGTAGGATGCAGTTCCCTGTGAGCCCGGAATGATTCCAATGACTCCCTCACGGGCCAGGGTTGCTCCCTTTCGGTGTACGATGACATTCTGACCGTAGTGGTTCTCCCATGCTGCATAGTTGTGAGCGATATTAATCATCGGCTCAAACTCAATCTCTGGAATAGCATCCTTGATGACCTCTTCGATGCGTTCCATCATCAACTTGCGGTTACAGAGGGCAAAGTCAACACAATACTTCATTTCCAGCCAGTATGCATCGAACTCATCAGTTCGTAGAGGAAGGAATGGCAGACGGATATCTGGGGAAACCACAGAATACCATCTCTCATTGAGCACCTTTGCCTTCTCGTTATAGTAATCACCGACAAGTTTGCCAAGATTTCTGGAACCAGAATGGATCATAATCCATAATGTGTCTGTTTCATCCTTTTGCAACTCAATGAAATGATTTCCGCCACCTAACGTGCCTACTTCTTTGGTAATTGACACCTGACGGCGCTTCACAATTTCCATCTTGTCGATGTCATGCCCGGTAGGCAGATACTTCTCGTCCTGAGCCTCCTTGTGGTGATCCATTCCCAAAGGGATACGCTTTCGTATTCCACGCATAATCTGTTTGCGGAGTACATCAGTTGGAATATCTGCGACCTTCCAGTTCGTCTTTACTGCACACATTCCACAACCAATATCCACACCAACGGCATTGGGTATAACGGCATCTTTACAAGCAAGCACACCACCGATAGGCATTCCCATACCAGCATGCACGTCAGGCATGATGGCAAGATGATGGAAGAGGAAGGGCAGTGTGGTCAGATTCTCTATCTGACGCATTGCTGATTCTTCTACATGGTCTGTCCATATCTTGACGGGACAGTTGTTGATCATCTTTACTTCCATTGTCTTTTCTTCTTTAATTGTTACACATCTTCAATAATAATAGTGGTGCCTCGTAGCTCAGTTCATAGCGTATCCTGTTTTCTCCTGAATCGCACCGCAAAGTTAAATATGCACTACGCAATCTTTTTGCGTAACTGAAAAAAAGTTATAAAAAACAGCCAAAAAAATGCAATTTTTCACTTCTGCGCAAATAGGTTGCGTAGATATTTCGTATCTTTGTGCCAACAACAACAAAATAACGATAATTATGCCTGCAAACAAGAATGCTTTGATTCGCTACAAAACTATCGACAACTGTCTTCGTAACCGATATCGTCGATGGACGCTCGAGGACCTGGTTGATGCCTGTTCGGATGCTTTATATGATATGGAAGGCATCCGCAAAGGTGTTTCTGTTCGCACAGTTCAGGGTGATATCCAGATGATGCGCTCAGACAAGTTGGGCTATAATGCACCAATCGAGGTGTACGACCACAAATACTATCGCTATGCTGATTCCGACTATTCCATTACGGATATGCCTATGTCACAAAATGATTATGAAGTGATGAAAGAAGCAGTTGACATGCTTCGCCAGTTGCAGGATTTTGACCAATTCGCCGAAATGAGCGATGTCGTTAACCGTTTACAGGATAAACTTGCCGTTTCCAAGAACAACAGAAAACCCATTGTACACTTTGATAATGTTCCTGACTTGAAAGGACTTCGCTTGCTCAATCCTCTTTATAATTACATCGCGCACAAGCAGACATTAAAAATCATGTATCAGTCATTCACGGCCAGGAGACCAACCGAGTTCATTTTGTGCCCCTATCTTTTGAAGGAATTCCGAAACCGGTGGTTCCTATTTGGTTCAAAGGCAGACGATCTTCTTTTGTTCAACCTCCCACTAGACAGAATGGTTAGTGTTGAACCGGTAGATATCCCTTTCCGAGAAAATCCAGAATTTGATTCCGAGCACTTCTTTGATGATGTAATAGGAGTTAGCAAAAACATTCATGAGAGAGCAGAGTGCGTCAAGTTTTGGGCAAGTGCGGAACAGAGCAGGTATATCAAAACAAAGCCCCTGCACCCCTCTCAGTGCGTAATAAGCGAGAATCCTACCGATGGCAGTTGTATCTTTCGTATTGATGTGGTAATCAATTTCGAGATGTATTCTGTATTTATGTCCTATGGTGCTGGAGTGAAAATCTTATCTCCACGCAGATGTTTGAACTACATGAGCAAAACACTGAAAGCTGCTGCATCTTTATACGACCAACGTATATAACGTTATTAACTATACGTATAGAAAGAAGAACAATATAGATTATTATTCCTAATTTTGCAACGAGTTGTTAAGAAACGAGCAATATGAATAAGAAGAAGCTAGTTATTCTTTCAGGAGCAGGGATAAGCAAAGAGAGCGGAATTGATACGTTTCGCGATAAGGATGGCATCTGGACGAAGCAAGATGCAATGCAATTGGCAAGTATCGAAGGGTGGAATAACGATCCTCAAGCTGTGCTTGACTTTTACAATGCCCGTCGTCGCCAGTTACTGGAGGTACAGCCAAACAAGGCACATGAACTGTTGGCACAACTTGAAAAGTGGTACGATGTAAGCATCATTACCCAAAATGTAGATGACCTCCACGAACGTGCAGGCTCTTCTCGCGTCATACATCTCCATGGAGAACTTTCCAAGGTCTGTTCATCCATCGATAAGGAGAATGCGGACTGTATTGAGCTCCGTCCGCAAAATAATGATATTCACCTTGGTGACAAAGCCAAAGACGGTAGTCAACTTCGTCCATATATTGTGTGGTTTGGCGAACCAGTTCCCAACATGCCTCTTGCTATGAATACTGCTTTTGAGGCAGACATCTTTGTCGTTATTGGCACATCTCTTTTGGTATCTCCAGCTAATACCCTTACAGCATGTTCTGGTGCAGGCCATAACATTGTTATTGATCCTGGAGAGGTTGAGATACCAGAAGGGTTCCTTCATATCAAGGAAACTGCAACTGTTGGAATGGAGATGCTATATACTTCATTACGGAAACTAGCAATATAAGTTTCAATAAGGATAAGTTCCATCAATGAAAGCCTTAATCAGAGATGCATGTGATAAAGGCTTCTGGGTATTGTCTACATCTGCATTCGTGTCGTAGTCTAATAGCACAATCATCCTTCCGTAATTGCTCTCATGTTTCAATCTCTCTATAATATCAACAACCTTGTTTTCCAATACCCATCGATAAGAAGGGAGATATATCATCTTTCGTGCCTCAATGTATCCCAATAACTCTTTACCATCTACTCCTTTCTGATGTCCAAGAGGCCTACCAAAGCGTCTGACAGTACGTTTGAGACCTTTCATCGTATCATTACTGAAGAGCGAAACATCTATGCCACATTTTTCAAACACCTTTAGTCCCTGCCAAATTGCTTCTACACAACTCGCAGTATAGCCTTCACTAAATGGAACTGGAATATCATGGTGGGGATAAAAGGGACTCAATTGAATAAGTTCGTCCTTAGCATGGCTTGTTACATCCAGAAAGACTGCATCTGAATAACTCTTCAAGAGCGTCTCCAACTTCTTTCGTTTCGATTCAATATAAATTGCCATAATCAATTATTCCCAATCATCTTCCCATTCTGCTTCCATTTCCTCGTTGATGGCATCTATCAGTTTCTCATCACTGATGTCGCCTTCTTCATCCATGAAATCATGGAGTGTCATACCAGTCAACTCACAATAGAAACCATTCTCGTCATAGATATCTAGACCATCTGGCTGTTCTTTGACTACATAACTATCACTAATTTTGTACTCCATAAATAACACTATTTGATCATTGTGACGGTGCAAAGATAACAATTATTCAACTTCAAACCAAATAATTTACAAACTATTTATTATAACACCCGTCTGCTATACGTATAGAACCAGTGCCATCACGAAAAAGATTGTCTAATTTTGCAGACGTAAATCAAAAACTCGTGATATATGGCAAAGCAGAAGACAATCAATCGTGACTACAAAACAGTGTTATTCGACTACGACGGGACGATGTTTGACACCGCAGG
>JAEEGH010013443.1_pt1 | contig 18150 bp, 14 predicted proteins | sample 9134181 | NCBI WGS metagenome assembly JAEEGH01 (sample SAMN16246544, study PRJNA631951) | gut metagenome | biome: gut microbiome; feature: rumen; material: DP-attached | host: Bos | place: Iran: Karaj | collected 2018-10 | reverse complement strand
CGCGGTTATTTTTTGAATTAAAGCGACCAGCATTGCGTCCACCTCTTCCAAAAGAATGAAAATGTTTGAGAGATTCTTTGAGCATGTATGCAATAACATACTTGCGGCGTGTAAGAGGAACATACTTCTTAAAAAGCTTTGCTAATTCAACAAGTGTATCAATATCCTCTTCTGTTGTAATTTTTTCAACTGCAGTTTCAAGAAATTCAGCTGTTTTTTCTTCGTCAATTTCAAAACCACGATTATAATTGTTGTATCCCATAATTAAATTCTCCTGTGTAAAGCCTGTTGTGGCTGTTTTTTTTAAAATCACTGCAAACTTACAGCGAAGCCCGAATCAATCTTGTCAAAACCTGTACGTAATAATAAGGGTTCAAGAAAATCGGGTATAAACATTTTTGGCAAAATAAGCCATTTCTTTCCGAGTTTTTTAAATTCCGAAAGGCACATTGAAATTAATTCTGTACCAATTCCCAAACCACGGAAAGTTTCAGGAACAAAAAGGCTTGTCAAAACCATAACCTCTTCCTGTTTCTTTGATACGTAAGCTGCCGTAATGCAACCTGCAAAATCATTAGAAAAACTGCGGCAAACAAATCCAAGATTGCCTTTAGATTCGGCTGACTCAAACTGTTCATACCATAAATTGTAAACTGCCTGAGCAAGTTCTTCATCCAGATTTTCATTACGTGCTTTAAAAGCTGCGTTCACAAAAAGCACAAGTTCTTCTTTATTCGACTTTGATTCATATGCTGTAAAAGAAAAATCATCATGAATCAGACTGTCATCCGACTCGGGCACATAATCAAGTTTTTCAAGTCCCCATACTTCACGCAGATTATTATACCAGTTGTTTATATAACACATCATTTTTTCGTTTTTATAAATGTGCCACTTTTTTTCAACTTCCGGATAATCTTTTATTACATTTCTAAAATTCCTGAATACCCCCCTTCCAGAATGGAGAACTTCCTGTAAAGCTTCATGCGCTATAGGTGCATTAAGTCTTTCAACAAAATCCTCGCGAAGCTTAAAGCCTGCAGCAGAATCCCACTCCGGTAATTCGTAAAAGAATTCGTCATCACCTTTTAGACCTTCAGTTTTTTCTACAAGTTTAGTCTGTGACGCATCTACAAGAAAAGCTTGTTCCTGATTTTCGAGCGCAGATTGAATCTCATTCAAAAGACTTTCGGTCAAAGAAAAGGTCATTACTTTAATTCTTCACGCTTTGTAATAATCTTGCTGATTAAACCATACTTAACAGCTTCATCTGCATCAAGCCAGTAATCACGATCTGTATCTTTTGTTACCTGCTCGAGTGAAACACCTGTTGCATCAGAAATAATCTTGTTTAATTTTGCACGGATTTTTTCCATATCCTTTGCATAAATTTCAATATCAGTTGCAACACCGCGCATTCCACCTAAAGGCTGATGAATAAGATAACGGCTGTTTGGAAGTCCAACTCTCTGTTCTTTTGGAACTGCAAGAAGAACAAGTGTAGCTGCAGAAGCAATAAGACCCATTCCAACAAGATAAACAGGTGATTTTACAAAGCGGATTACATCATAAATTGCAAAACCGGCATCTACATCGCCGCCAGGTGAGTCAATATACATATAAATCGGCTCATTATTCTCTGAATCAAGGATTAAAAGCTGACGTGCAATAGAATCTGCAAGGTCTTTGTTAATTTCGCCTGTAAGGATTATCTGACGTGTTTTAAGGAACCTGTCTGCAAAAGGTTCTTCTCTTTTTTGCTTTTTCTCTTCGTCATCGTCATCAAAACGAGGAGAATTAGTCATAATACTCATAAATTTTTCCATATATATAAATATATTAAAATTTTATGCTACTGACAAGTATAATAGACTCCGGGGAATTATTTTGGTTGATTTAAATGACTTTTGCAATATACTATATATAAGAGGAAGAATTTCATATGGGAAAGAAGAACTCTAAAAAAGAAAAACTGGTGGTCGACAGCGTAGATAAGGCATTAAAATCCTATATGGACGATAATATTTCTCCGGAAAATTACAAAAAACTTATTTTCAAGCTTCAAGGCGGACTTGTAAAAGCCGTTCTTCGCGAAGAGCTTACAGTCCAAGAATATGCAAAAACAGACAAGCTCCTTGGCGAATTAGAAAACAGAAAAAACAATTCGAATAACGATTCAAATGAAGAATCAAATAATGCGCCAGACAATGAAGCTGATAATAAATCAGAACAATAATTTCAAGTCATCAATTTTCTAAATTGCATTTATGTGAATCTATGATATAATTAAACATTATATAAGTAGGAGCGTACCTCAATGGCAGACGCAGAGTTAGACCCAGAAATTGCTGCTTTACTTTCGGGAGCAGGGGCAAGTACAGAATCTACAATTTCAATAGAAGATATAGATAATATGCCGAGTTCATCGGCTTCTTTTGATTTGTCTAAAAATTCAGCACCGTCAAGTACACCCGCAGGTGGCGGAGGCGTTCACGAGGTAAATTTAAGTCTTAAGGAATTTGCTCCTTTGGAAAAGCTCAAGAACGAAGAATCTAGCGGGGTTTATGATGACCCTAAATATTATAAAACAGTTTTAACAAACGAAAACCAATCGGCACAGCGTGTACATCAGATTCTTTCTAAATATCTTACATGCCAGGATCCAAAAGACCGTGCAGTTTACCGCCAGCAGATTGTAACATGCTACTGGGAGCTTTTGCGCGGAATGGCACCAAAAATGGCAGAAATCAACCTGCCAATGCCAAAGCGCATGCTCATGAGATTTGGAGTTCTTCTTCCTTCTCTTTTCAAAGCAGAACAAAAGGAATTTTTCTCGCGCATAATTTATGAAAACAAACCACAGGAACCAATTCTTTACGTTGATGAATGGTTCAAAGAAATTGCTTCCGGCAGAATGAACAATTCCATGACAGATGAAAAGAAAACTCCACAGAGAAATCTTTCACCTGAACAGGCTGCAACTGCAGAACAGTCACGACTTATGCAGCTTCAGTCTAAAAACTCAGGAAAGCTTCAGAGTTCAGAAAATATCCTTAACATAAAAGAAAATGAGCGTTCAATGCTCGAAATTGAACTTAAAAACAGAATAGACTCTCTTTGCCAGCATAGTCCGATTATTGGCATGGAACCACACACACAAGGACTTTCTGAACCACAGCGAAAACTCTTTTCAGAAATCACAGATTTACTTCACAGGATTTCACGAAACGATAAAGAGCTTTCAAAAGCCCTGGCAGAATTCCAGGAAGCAAAATCTGTTTATGATAACGTTCAGAATAAAATTGCAGACACAGGGCCTATTGTCCAGATTGATACAAGTGCAATCAATACTGAATTTGAAACAATCCGCCAGATGGCAAAAATGACAATTGGTCGTCGTGGTAATCAGTTCCCAATCTTTACACGCGAATTCTATCACTGTACAGAAAACGGAACAGGAACCCGCGAAAACGTAATTGAAGTTCTTCGCTGGATTGAATCAATTGACCCGGGCTGTTTCTGCCGTGTTCACAAGAATATCCCTAACCGAATTGTTCCTTATGTTTGTCTTGTTCCAACTTATGGAGACAGAGGCTTCTGCTGGGAACCATTTGACCGCTATAACCGTGTAACAAGCCGCGGACGTATTGTAGTTCCAATGTATCCAAAGGATCTTAAAATTGCAGTACTTACAGCTGTTGCAGACTTGCGCTGGCAGGTTGCAAAGGAAAAGGCTTCTTACTACTGGATGGAGGAAGGTCTTACAGGTCAGTACTACCAGCACTTTGACCAGATGAAGCTCAAGGGCGACGTAAAAGAATTCTTTATTGAAGATTACATTCTGTGGATGACAAAGGAATCTACCGGAGTTCAGCGTCTTGAAAAAGATGTACGCGGTATTTTCTGGCGCAACATGCCATTCCCAAAAGAGCTCAAGGAAGATTTGCGCAGACGTTCTCTGGTTTACGACGAGCTTTGTAAGAAGGATGCAAACAGAGAGATGAGTGACGGATATTGATTCGCGTTATTCACCGCTGAGTGCAATTACCGGATCCAACTTTGCTGCCCTGCTGGCTGGGTTCAAACCAAAAAAGATTCCTACAAAAACGGAAAATATAAAGGCAATTATACAGGCATTCGTATTTATTACGTATGCCTGTTTTTGTACATACTCCACGGCAAGACTTATAAGAATGCCCAGAATCACTCCAAAAAATCCGCCTATTAAAGTTATGCTTGCAGACTCAACAAGAAACTGCTGACGAATATCATTAGGACTGGCGCCAAGCGCTTTACGGATTCCTATTTCCTGTTTGCGCTCAGTTACTGTAACAATCATGATATTCATAATTCCAATACCGCCAACTAAAAGAGAAATTGCAGCAATTGCACTAAGCATTTTGGCAAGGGTCGAAGTAATACTGCTTATCTGATTTATCATAGTCTGCATTGTAGTTACATTTATAGAAGTATCTGTCCCGCTAAGCGAAGTACAGTAATCTTTGATTTTATCTACAATTGCAGTTGCCTTTTCGTTTGAAATAGCCTGAACCATTACAATTGCGGCATCGGCATTAGGCTGGATTTTTTTATCGTAAAAACCACGTGGAATAAAGGCAGCTCCGTTTTCCATTCCGGTTGTCTGTTCTTTTAGAACTCCAATCACTTCAAAGCTGAACGAAACCTTGCTAATTACAACAAGGATTTTTTTACCAACCGCGTCTCCTGCAGGAAAAAAACTCAAAGCAGTATCATGATTCAAAATGATTTTTTGTGTACCTTCCTGATCGTCTGTTACTGTAAAGAAGCGGCTGCCCTCTTCAAGCTCCATGCTAAGTGCTTCAAGATATCCTTTTTCGACGGCAGAGCAGTTTACAGAATTAGAAGTTTCTCCATAAGTAATTGTTGCATTTACAGAATTCTTGTACCAGATCTGCTTTATGTCTTCTACATTATCAAAAAGATTATCGCGGAAGGTTTCATTAAATTTAAGTGTAACAGCACTTCGTCTTCGCCACATACCGCCTGCAGAAACGCTTACCATATCAAGGCCTGCAGAACCAAAAGTGTCGGCAACTTTTTTTGTGGAGCTTGAACCAATGCTTGTGATAACAATAACAGACGCAACTCCAATAATTACGCCAAGCAGCGAAAGAAAGGTTCGTGTTTTATTGCGGATAAAATTATTTAGTGCATTTATAAAGTCTTCCCACATAATTATACCAATTGCCCATCCAATATTTTAATGCATCTCTCTGTCGAAGCGCCAATTCCAGGGTCGTGAGTTACAATAATAACTGTAGTTCCCTTTTCGCGGTTGATTGTTTTAAAAAGCTCCATTACCTGTTTTCCGGTTGAAGAATCAAGAGCACCGGTTGGCTCGTCTGCAAGAAGGATTTTTGGTTCTGTAATCATAGCTCTTGCAATTGCAACACGCTGTTTTTGTCCACCGCTAAGCTCATGAGGACGATGCTTTAACCTATCGCCAAGGCCTACAGCTTCGAGTGCTTTCTTTGCCCGTTCCACACGCTCACTTTTTTCAACCTTCTGATATTTTAAAGGGAGCATTACATTTTCCAAAACGTTCATCGAAGGAATAAGATGATACTGCTGAAACACAAATCCAACTGTCTGATTTCGTAAAAGGGCAAGTTCCTTTTCTGTCATCTTTGCAGTTTCTTTTCCGTTGATTTCTACAATGCCGGAAGTAGGCCTATCCAGACAGCCGATCATGTTCATGCAGGTAGATTTTCCGGAACCGGAAGGACCCATTATAGAAAGAAATTCCCCCTGCTCAATTTCAAAGGAAATGCCCCGTAAAGCATGAACTTCGCTTTCGCCCATAGAGTAAGTTTTAACTACATTATTAAGTCTTACAACAACCGGCATTTTAGAATGGCATTCCTCCGCCTGGGAATCCGCCGCCTGCAGGAGGCATGCCGCCTTTATTATTGTTCGAGCCGCTTCCCTGTCTGTTTCTTCCAGCCGCACTTCCCGATTTTGGAATTTCTCCAGCCTGCAAAAGAACTTCGCCACCATTAAGACCACTCAAGATTTTTACATAATTGCGTCCATATGGTTCAACTTCTACATATTTTTTCTCGCCGTTTTTTGCAAGAATTACATAAGGCTTTCTGTCTTCATAACCAATTGCATAACGCTCAACTGTAATATTTTCTACAGGCTCTTCAATCTGAATTTTTCCTGTAAACGAATAATTTGGCAGAATCTCAGGAGGATAATCATCTACGCGAATCTGTGCTTTTACAACAGAAGCACCACGGCTTGTAAGTTCGCCAATTGCAGGCCAGCCTGTAACATAGCCTCTTCCTTCTGTAGAAGAAGCATTAAAATTAAGAATAACAGTCTGACCAACTACCAGCTTTGCAACATCAGTTTCTGGAACTTCAACCTCGGCAGTAAGATAATCAATATTTACAAGAGTTCCAATTTTTTCACCACGCTCAACGGAGTTACCTTCAACGGCATCTATCTCTACAACAATACCGTCAAACGAAGCAACAATTTTTCTGTCTGCAATTTTCTGAACAAGAGCAAGACGCTGAGTTTCCATAAGCTTTAAGTCGCGAGGCGAACCTGTAAGCTTTGTTTTTGCCATCTCGTAATCATGCTTTTCAAGATTATAAACCTGGTCAGAATCATCAAGCTGAACAAGGATGTCGCCTTTTTTTACAGTATCGCCTTTCTTTACAAAAACTCCCATTACCGTTCCGTCGCCAAGTGCATTTAAAGTCTGCTGTTCTGCTGCCGAAACTGTTCCAGAAATTTCTATAACATTTTCATATATTTCTTTATTTACTGTATAAGTATTCTGAACGCTCTTATCTCTGTTTAAGAAAAATCGAAGAGAAATTAAAACTCCGGCCACAACAAATGCCAGAACCAGAATAATGATAAAAATCTTTAAACCCTTTTTCATTTTCTTCTTTGCCATGATGCTACTCCACGAATTTTGCCTTTACCTCATCGTTATAAACAATTAAGTCTATACGATTTATGAGTCCTTTTACTTTTGACTGAATTGTATTTATTGTAGCAGAAACATAATCTCTTTCAGAAATAAATCCACGCTTATAATAATCAAGCATTTCTTTTTCTACGTCTGCATACATCTTATAATTCTTATTGTTTGTTTCTTCTGACCACTTAATATCTTCAAGCTGAATTTTCATTTCGCGAACAGCTTCTTCATAATCAGTATAAGCAGAATCTACCTTCATCTGTTCCTGCTCAATTTCGATTTCTGTAAGCTGATTATTTATCTTATTTTTCTTAAAAGTATTCGGTGTGTAAGTTATGCCTAACGAAATAGAAGGAGAAGCCCCACCACCGTCACCGGCAGAAACAGGAACATGAACTCCTGTATCAACTCCAATTCCCCCGTAAGCTGCCGCAACTCCCGCATCCACAGTATTTGAATTTCCAGTTGTAGAATTTTTGTAGGTGTACCCACCGTTTGCCGAAAGTGTAAAATCTTTGTTAGCATCTCGAGACATCTGATTTATTTTTTGTGTCCACAAATTGCTTTCTATCTGTTTGAAATTTTCTGCCTTATAATTATTTATATCTACCGCTTCAACAACAGGAATATCGACCGGAATTAATTGTGTAAAATCGGTGTCTGAAGGAATTTCAATTTCATAACCGCAGTCAAAATAAAAGAATTTGTAATCAGAAATAAGCGAATGAATTGCAGCCTCAAGTTCATGTTCCAGATTCATCACCTTCATTTCTTCTTTAATGTATGACGAAGAAGTTTTTGAATATCCCTGAAGCTTGATTTTTTCAAATTCAATATATTCATCATTAAGCGAATTCTTTTTTGAGACAATATTCAAAATGCTCGAAAGAAGGGAACTTATGTTTTTATAAAAAGTCTTTTCTTTTTCTACAGCCTTTGAAGTAAGAGCTCTTTGTGCTTCGAGTACTGATCTCTGCGATTTTAAAAGTGAAATTTCGCGTTCTGTTTTATTTGAAGAAAGAATGTCCACAGATACTTTAGCAGATGCACTATCAAAACTAGCCTGCCCATTCTGAACACTCATCTGCCCGCTTACGTTTAAACCAAGATTATTGTACTGGGGCAAGGTTGCATTTACACCAGGATATACCTTAAAAGAACTATCATCACCAAAAGTAAAGGTCATATCGCCGCTGGAAAGTTTTAAGTAAAAGCCTTTATCTATCTGAGTAAGTTCATTATTAAGCTTTGATTTTTGCAATTCGAGTGCAAGATTTTTTAATTCGGAATCGCGTTCAAGATATGCAGCAAGAAGCTCCTGTGTTGGAACAAGTTCTACTGCGTTAAGGATATTAATTGTAAAAATGGCTGCAAGGGCCGCAAGTAATATTCGCTTCATAAAAATCCTTATATTAATAATCTAACTAAACGCAAGAAAAATCCATATAAGGATTGTTATATAACATGATTTTAATAGGCTTATGCTCCAGCACCTGCAAGGCTTCCTATAATGTCTGCGCCACTAATAAAGGTTGCAACAGAGCTTCCAAGCGATGACAAAATAAAAATCAACAAAATGCGAAGAATACGGTTTTTATAAAAGCCTATAAAGGTTACATCGTCCTGAAGTGTTTCCATATCGCGAACCTTTGGTTTACAAACAAAGGCCTGAACAATTGCAGTAACAAATCCGCAGCCAATAAAAGGACAAAGCGAAGTAATTGGAGCACTTACAAATGCAACAAGAATTGTAATTGGATGACCTGCTGCAAGCAAGGTAAGCGCTGCTGCACAAGTTCCGTTCCACAAAATCCATGACTTAATCATTTTTGTACCAAGCTGACTTCCGCCATATACAAAGCCTGCAACAATAAGACCAACAATGGCAATAGGAATAATCCATGCAGCAATTTTACCGCCCGCTGTTTTTGCAGGCACTACATCAATTTCTTCAAGATTAGCATTCTGGCCACCAGCAATTTTTTCAAGATTTTCAACAACGCCATCAAGGTGACCGGCACCCAGAACTGCAACAACATTGTTTCCTTTGCTGTCCCAGATTTTCTGTGCAAGATAAATATTTCGTTCATCAATGAGAACTTCTTTTACAACAGGCATGTAATCTGCAAGCTCGTTCATCATCGAATCCATCTCATTTTTTTCTTTGATGTTTTCAATGTCCTGAGCACTCATATCTTCTTTGCTGAAGGCACTTGATAACAAAGTAGCAAGAAGCTTACATTTTCCCCAGAAGGAATTTTTTGCCCAGGCACGCTTTAATGTAATTTGAATTGCGCGGTCTGCCATTACAGTTGGAATCTTAAGTTCATCTGCAACCCGCATTGCCGCAAGCATTTCGTCTCCAGGATTTACGCCGACATTCTGGCCCATTCTGCGCTGAAAAGAAGCAAGTACAAGATTTGCAAGAAGAAGGAAGCCTTCGCCACGACGTAGGACTTTTACAATATCAAGCTCTCTATATTTATCTTTATTACGGATTGAATCCGCACGTTTTTCATCAAGTTCTATTGCAACACTGTCTGGCTTAAGCTCTCTGATTGTTGTTTCTACTTCTGCAACACTTTCTGCCGAAACATGCGCTGTACCAATTAAAGTAATTGTTCTTTCTCCAAAAGAAAGAACCCTCTGCAACTGACTCATAAACCAAGTCCCCACTCTGCTATTCTATATTCAAAGAACATTGGTGCCTGCATAGCTGCTACCTTGGCATAATATTCCTGAGCTGCTTCTATTGAACCATTTACTTCATAAAACAGCCCCATATAAAATAACATTTTACCCCGTTTATTGCTATTGTCTTCTTTATTTATTTTATTTAAAAGAGTTGTTTCTGCGTTCTTGCTGTAATTATCAACATAAAGGCGAACAAGGTTATATTCTGCAGAATCGCGTTCAAGCTTTTTCATAAGATCCTGTGCAATCTTTTTTGGAGTATTTCTGTCGCCCTCTTTAAGATACATTGCTATGTTCATAAGCTGATAAGACCAGTTCTCGCTGTAAGAATATGCCTTGTCGAACAAAGCGCGTGCATTCTTGTAGTTTCCAAAATGATATTCAAGAATAGCAGTAGATTCATAAGCATAATAATAATCAGGATTTGTGCGGATAACCTGACGGTAGTTATACAAAGCCTGATCAAACTTTTCCTGCTCATCATAAATACCGGCAAGATATGCATAAGCCAAGAAATAATCCGGTAAAATCTCTACAGCTTTATTCCAGCATTTAATAGATTCACTGTATTTTCCCTGATAGCGGTAATAAGTTCCCATATCAAGATAAAAATCATAATTTTCAGGATCATAAACTAAAGCATCCTGAGTAAGCTTAATTGCACGTACATAGTTGTAATCTTCGGCAGCAAGCTTTCCCATAAGGGCAAGAGCCTGAGAGTTTGTAGGGTCGTGGTCTAATATTGTCTGACATACATTTTTGGCAAGCTTAAGGTCATCCATGTAATATGTCATTTTTGCATAGCCATAAAGTGCATCAGAGTTATTTGGATCTGATTTAAGGGCTTTTCCATACGCATCTCGTGCAAGCTTCCATTTGTGGTTAAGAGCCTGCTCATCGCCCTGCATGATATTTACCTGAACGTTATATGGATCTGCGGCAAGAATTGCTTTTGCAGCAGCTTTATATGCGGTACTGTCGCCCTTTGCTTTTGCACAAAGAGTTTTAATTTCAAGTGCAGTAAGATTAGAAGAGTCTACGGCAAGTACCTGGTCTGCAACATTGATTGCCATATCATAATCGCCGTCAGAAACATAAAGAGAAGCAAGAACAAGCTTAAGCTCCAGATCATCCTTAAGCTCCGAAGGAATTTTATCAAAAAGTGCAATTGCACCCTTTACATCACCCTTATCGAGCAAGGCCTGAAGCTTCTTTGCAAATGCAATATTTGGAGGGTCTTTTGGTTCTTCAGGCTTCTTCTGCTCTTTTGCAGGCTTAGTTTCGGCAGGTTCCTTAACAACTTCCTGAGGTTCCTGTTTCTGCTCTACTACAGTCTCTTCTGGTTCAACAACATCAGTTGTTTTACAGCTCCACAAACCAAAAGAAAGAACAAATCCAGTCAAAAAAATCAGCAAGATTTTACTTTTATTCATAATTTAATCCTTGTCCTGTATAGTTGAAAGTCCCTCATTTTTTAGCTAAACTATAACTACAATGAACATGCGCGTTATAAGGAAAGCAATAGGGCTTCTGATTGTCGATATCGTTATTATCATCGGCATTTTTATTCTTCAATTTAGAACAGATTCTTCCATACTCAAAAAAATCGGAAATCTTCAAATTTCAATGGCAACAACAGATTCTGAGACCGATTCCTATGCTCTCCAGAATAAACTGGAAATTTCTTATAACGGAATCACGCTCCATAGTGACGACCAGAATAGTATTAAGATAATACAAAAAGATGAGCCGGTTGCCAAGAACATCCGCTTAATTTCTTACACAGAAGATGAACTGCAGTATACCTTTAATTTTACAGATGATATCAGTCTTGTAGTAATGCTTGCCCAGAAAGAAGGAGATTCTCCTCTTACAGTTTATGCAGACATTCCAAAGGATATTACCGATTTATACATTCCATTCAATTTCTCATATAACACAAAGATTTTGAATCAGGAAAACAACAGGATTCTTATAGAAGGTAAAAAGCAAAATTGGAGCGTAAATGCTTCAGAAATCGTAGAAAATTACCTTCACCTTACTTATGCCGACAACCTTGCACACTACGCAATTTACGATGAATCAAAGAAATTTACACTTGATGACCTTGTTAATCTTGCAAGCGCCGAAAAGAGCCTTTACGAACAGACTGTAAATACAATCAACACAAACCTCATCAATACATTTAAGTCTTCTTTGAACGAAAACAATTTCACAGAACAGGCTGTTGTTGCATATATTTCTGCAATGGCCAAAAACGGCAAGTATAAAGCCGCAATTGATGATATTCCTCAGGATTACAGAAAGAGCGATACAAGAACATATCTTTCTGCACCTTTCCTGAACAGTCTTGCAAGCATGAATACAAAGCTTGATTCTATTATCAAAGATTCAAACAACAAAATTAAGGTTGCTGCTGCTTCCGGATTACTCGACATCTTTACAATTCCAAATCTTGCGGCTCGCCTTTGCATTTACAGCGACAAAGCTGATGTTACTACAGTTCTTAGAAATACAGCTGCTGCAGACGTTTCAACACTTTCTCTTGCACAGATTTCTGGAATTTTACGTACTTATGTTGAACTTCTCAATCTTAATGCGGACTATGCAGCTATACTTGAACCGGTTCTTGAAAAATGTATTCAGCGAATTACCGAAGCCTGTACATTTGAAAATGACGTTCTTACAATTTCCGAAAACGACACCTTCCTTTCTGTAGTTCAGGCCGCAGAAACCGGTATTTCATTAATGCGCTATGGTTTGGCTATACGAAATGATACTTACACAAAGGCCGGACGCGTAATTGTTAATTCATACCTTGGTGAAAGTTCATCATTCGACTTGCGTACACTTTCAACAATTTATCCGCTCCTTGCTTATGATAATACATTCTATCCACATATTCAGATTATTCATGGTTCAGGCAAGGATGTTATGTGGGCATGGACATGTGCAAACAGCATTAAGTATGCAACAGATGATGAAGGAGCTCTTGTTCTTTCTATAGACTTCCCTCTTGAATATACTCATTACGTAATCTTCAAGGGTATCCCAGCCTTTGAACAGATTTTCATCTACGACATGGCATTCCGTACAGACCCACGCTTTGAAACATACAATTCTTCGGGTTATGTATATAAATCTGATACACAGACCTTGCTTCTCAAGTCTCGACATAAGAGCCAGCTTGAAAAGGTTAGAATGTCTTATAAACCAATTGCAAAACCAGCTCCTGCTCCAACACCAAAGCCAAAGGAGACTGAGAAGACAGAAAGTGTTACTGAAACAACAGAAACAGAAAGCACTGATAATTCTTCAGAAAATACTTCATCTGCAGGTCCTTCGACAAGTTCAGAAAGCACTTCTGGCACAGGGACTACATCGGATGCTGAAACCACAAATACAACAACAGAATAAGGAAAAATTATGGCAAAAACATTTGATGACAAGAAAATCATTTACACAATGGATCGTGTAGGTCGCGCCTACGGAACAAAAGTTGTACTCAAGGATATCAGCATTTCATATTTTTATGGTGCTAAAATTGGTGTAATAGGACCAAACGGTTCTGGTAAATCTTCTCTTTTTAAGATTCTTGCCGGTATAGATAAAGATTACACAGGAGAAACTTCTCTGGCCCCTGGTTACTCAATCGGATACCTTGAACAGGAGCCATATCTTGAGCCTGGAAAAACTGTAATGGATATTGTAAAAGAAGGCGTAAAACCTATTACAGACCTTCTTGCCGAATTTGATAAAATAAACGAAGCCTTTGGCGACCCGGACGCCGATTTTGACAAGTTGTGTGCACGTCAGGCTGAAGTTCAGGAAAAGCTTGATGCATGCGATGCCTGGAACCTTGATAACAATCTTGAACTTGCCATGGAAGCTTTGCGTTGTCCCCCACCAGATCAGGTTGTAGATGTTCTTTCGGGTGGTGAACGCCGTCGTGTTGCCTTGTGCCGTTTGTTGCTCCAGCAGCCTGATATTCTTTTGCTCGACGAACCTACAAACCATCTTGATGCCGAAACTGTAGCATGGCTTGAAAAACATCTTCATGACTACCCAGGAACAGTTATTGCAATTACCCACGACCGCTACTTCCTTGATGATGTAGCCGGCTGGATTCTTGAGCTTGACCGCGGAGAAGGATATCCGTTCAAGGGTAACTACTCTAGCTGGCTCGAACAGAAAAACCAGCGCCTTGCAATGGAAAGCAAACATGAATCTGAACGCCAGAAAGAAATTCAGCGCGAGTTGGAATGGATTCACATGGGTGCAAAAGGACGCCAGGCAAAACACAAGGAACATATTACCCGCTATAACGAGCTTATGGCACAGGAAAGCAAAAAACAGCTTAAGGATGCACAGATTTCTATTCCTGCAGGCCCTCGCCTTGGTGGACAGGTAATTGATATTGAAAACCTTACAAAATCCTTTGATGACAAGCTTCTTTTTGAAAATCTTAACGTACATATACCAGCTGGTGCAATTATTGGAATTGTAGGACCAAACGGTGCCGGTAAAACAACACTCTTTAAGATGATTGTAGACGCAGCCGGCATGGAAGGCGGAGAAAAGCCTGACAGTGGAAGCATTAAGATTGGTTCAACAGTAAAGCTTGTATATGTAGACCAGATGCGCTCTACTTTGGATATGAACAAAACTGTATATGAAACTCTTGGCGGCGGCGGAGACCTTGTAAAGCTTGGTGCCGTTGACGAAAAAGGCCGTGCCCTTGAAGGTGGTGTACGCGAAGTAAATGCACATGCTTACTGCGGCTGGTTCAACTTTGCAGGACCGGATCAGAACAAAAAGGTAAGCGTACTTTCCGGTGGTGAACGCAACCGTCTTAATCTTGGACTTATGCTTAAAGAAAGCGGTAACGTACTCTTATTCGACGAACCTACAAACGACCTTGATGTAGAAACAGTACGCGCACTTGAAGAAGCCCTTGAAGACTTTGCAGGCTGTGCCCTTGTAGTAAGCCACGACCGCTGGTTCTTAGACAGAATCTGTACACATATTCTTGCATTCGAAAATAATTCGGAAGTCAGGTTCTTTGAAGGAAACTGGTCTGAATATGCAGAATGGAAGATGAAGGAATTTGGCGAAGAAGCAGGCGTTCCAAAGAGAACTGTTTACAGAAAGCTCAGCCGCTAGACTACATTCTGTTTAAGAGTGCATCCAGCGTGTACATTGCACCAAGCGCTGTCTTGCACTCAAGGAATATCTTTCCAAGATTAGGATCAAAGTGTGACCCAAACTCTTTTTCCATGATTTCAAAGGCAGTATCATAGTCGTAGGCATCCTTATAACAGCGTCTTGTAACAAGAGCATCAAAAACATCTGCAAATGCCATGATTCTGGCTTCTATAGGAATCTCTTCACCTTTTAAGCCGCAAGGATAACCTTCTCCGTTCCATCTTTCATGATGATAATGCGCAACATTAACTGCAATTCGTTTTAGATTTTCATCATCAACTTCGCGCAGAACTCCAAGAACGATTTTTGCACCTTCTGTTGTATGCTCCTTCATTTCATCATATTCTTCTGGAATAAAGCGGCCTGGCTTTTGAAGAACTGCATCATGAACGGCAATTTTTCCAAGGTCGTGCATAGGAGCGGCTTTGATAACATTCAAATAGAATGTATCATCAAGATAATCAGATTCCTTGTGCTTTTTAATCTGATCAACAAAAATGCGCACACCTTCACTTGTTCTACGGATGTGGTCGCCTGTACTGTTATCGCGGCTTTCTACAACGCTCGCAATTCCGGTAATAATAGAGTTCTGGATATTAACAATCTTCTGCGTTTTTTCTTCTACCTGAAGCTCAAGAATATGCTGATTTCCTTCAAGGTTATCAAGGCGCTTCTGGTGCGAAGTAACATCACGGATTTCTACAAGATAGCCTACAATCCTGTCTCCGTTTCTTATGTATCTGATTGTGGCCATAGCGGTAAACATAGGAGTCATAAGCTTGAGCTCGTTCTTTTTACCCTTTTCCCAATCATCAATCCAGTCTAAGATTATTTTGTAGTAATCAGAATCTTCTAATTTAAGGTATTCATCAATTACAGCAAAGCTTAATTCCGGAATAAGCTTAAGTGCAAATTCATTACAACCCAGAAAGTGCAGCTTGTTATCAAAGGTAATGTAGCCATATTCCTGACGCTGAGCATAAACATTCATAAGATTTTCACTCATATCGTACATGCTGGCACGTTTAAATACAGCAAGCAAAGCCGCAAGCAGGATGATATTTATAAATGGATAGATTTCAAATTTAGCCTGAATAAGACGTGTAATACCGGCAGCCAGAATTGTAATAGTAAGAATTACAAGAAGATATTTTACAGTTCTTATAGAAATCTTTCTTCTCTGTTTAATTGATATAACAATAACTGCAATACATGCAAGGAATGTTATAACAATAAACGTTGGATAAAGGAAGTATAGAATACCAAAATCCTTATTAAGGAAGGTAGAACCGTAATACATCTGAATATCAAGATTTTTGAAGAAGATATCTGTATGGCTGCATACGGCAACAAGCAGCATAATTATAAATGCTACAAAGAAGAACGTACGTTCAACATGTTTATTAAGTTTAAATGAACAGATATCTGCAATAACAAAGAACAAAAATATAAACGTCAGCGTGTTACCAATAAAATATATCTGCGTACCGCAAAGCGCTTCTCCAACAGAACTTGCAAATGATTCAAAGGCACAACCATAGTTTGCTACAAACGAAACTATAAATAAAATCATTCTGTTCTGATTATTTTTTCCAAGTCGGCTTTCATAAAAATAAATCAACTCAAAAAGAGAAATAAAAAATGCAGCAAGATATAAAACTCTTAACACTATTAATAATTATAAACTGTTTTTTTAAAATGTATATAAAAAAATTTCCAAAAAAAAGACTGCCCGACTGAGCAGCCTTTTCTTTGTTACGATCCCTGAACTTGTCGAAGGGCCGCCAACATGAAATATTATTCCTTTACACCACCGATTGTCATACCAACTACGAAGTACTTCTGAACGAATGGGTAAACAACAAGAATAGGTACTGTTGCAACTACTGTAATAGAAGAACGAATACTGATTGGTGTTACCATTGAAGAAGAAGCACCAGAAGCAGCAGCCAAAGCCATAGAGTTAGCATCTGCAGCAGAAGCACTCTGGTTCTGACTTGCCTGTAAGTAAGACATCAATACGTACTGCAAAGAATGCAGACTTGGTTTATTAGAACAATACAGATATGTATCAAACCAGCTGTTCCAAGCACCTACAGCTACGAACAAAGAAATCATAGCAATAGAAGGAACGATAAGCGGCATAATGATGCTCATGAAAATCTTGAACTCATTAGCACCGTCAATACGAGCCGATTCAACAAAGCTGTCTGGAAGTCCGTTGATGTATGTTCTTACAAGAATGAAGTTGAATACATCTACAAGACAAGGAATGATGTAAACTGCGTATGAACCAATAAGGTGAAGATGCTTAATAAGCATGTAGCCTGGGATCAAACCAGCGTTTACATACATAGAAATTACAAGGATAGAAGTAAGAGGTCGTCTGATTACAAACTCTTTACGGCTCAAAGCATAAGCAAGCATAGAAGTACAGAATACGCTGAGAACTGTCTGAATGATTGTACGTGTTACAGAAATAATTCCGGCATGGAAGATTTCATCAGTAACGAACAAACTCTTATAGTTCTGCCATGTAAACTTACGTGGCCAAAGCTTGATACCACCTTTAAGGGCATCAAGACCATCGTTGAACGAAATGGCAACTGTGTTCCAGAAAGGATAAACTGTTGCAACAACAACAAAAGCAAGAACAAGGAATATAATTGTATCAAAAATAATATTACTTATCTGTGTAGCTTTTCTTGCTGCATAATACTGATTAGTTTTATTCTGATCCATTATATTAACCTCTCTTCACCTGCTTTCTTAGCAAGCCAGTTAGCTAAAAGCAAGAGTACAATATTTACGGCATTCTTAAAGATACCCGCAGCAGTTGCAAGTGAGAAGTTGAACAGTTTGAAACCGAACTTCAATACGTAAATATCAATTGTTGTTGCTACGTCCTGAATAAGTCCATTCTGTAAGAAGAATGGCATTTCAAAGTTAGCATCAAGAATATGACCGGCAGACATAATCATCATGATGATGATTGTTGGTTTAATACCAGGCAAGGTGATGTGCCAGATTTTGCGGAGACGTCCACAACCATCAATCTGAGCAGCTTCGTACAAACAAGGGTCAATGGCAGTCATTGCACCAAGGTAAACGATTGTGTTCCAACCTACTTCCTTCCATACATAAGTCCAACCGATGATGTGCCAGAAGTATTTTGGAGTTGCAAGCCATTGAATTGGTTTTTTTACAAAATGAAGTGCCATCAAAAGGTTATTCAAAACACCGTCTTCAACGTAAAGAACATTTGAAAC
>JAEEGH010013440.1_pt1 | contig 18153 bp, 15 predicted proteins | sample 9134181 | NCBI WGS metagenome assembly JAEEGH01 (sample SAMN16246544, study PRJNA631951) | gut metagenome | biome: gut microbiome; feature: rumen; material: DP-attached | host: Bos | place: Iran: Karaj | collected 2018-10 | reverse complement strand
TGAAGTCGCCTTCGGCGGCCGTTAGCCGTTATCCTTGCCCTGTGCAGCCCGGACTTTCCTCACGCTGGCCCTTTCGAGCTTCGCGCGCGACTGCCCTGTTTCCTCACGGCGGCATTTTACGCTCCGGCGGAATCTCTGTCAAGGCAATACCGTATAATTCCGGCATACAGATTGCGCAGTCAGAATTTTTGTCAGATTGGCTGAAAATTCGAGGGAATACTTGGTGTATTGTCGAGAATTTTCGGACGATCTGACGAAACATTATGCAAGCAAGATGTGTGCTGCGAATTGTGCGGTATTGCCTAGAGGATTGGATTGAATTTCCTCCGGCGGAGGCATATAATAATCAGGTTAGATTGGAGATGAAACGATGACTCTTTCGGAGTATTTGACTTCTTTAAAAGGCAAAAAGATCGCCGTTTTGGGCTACGGCATCAGCAACCGCCCTCTGGTGAAGCTGCTGGCGGAAGCGGGGCTGGACGTCACTGTCCGGGACAAGGGCGCCCTGCCGGAGATTCCCGGCGTGCGCTCGGTTTCCGGCGAAGGCTACCTGGACGCGCTGACGGAAGACGTGGTTTTCCGCACCCCCGGCCTGCGCCCGGACCGCATCCCTCTGAAGGAGGGAGCGGTGCTCACCAGCGAGATGGAGGTCTTCTTCGCTCTCTGCCCATGTCCCATCCTGGCCGTCACCGGCTCCGACGGGAAGACCACCACGACGACCCTGATCTCCGAGCTCCTGAGGGCCTCCGGCAAAAAGGTATGGCTGGGGGGCAACATCGGCCACCCCCTGCTCTCCGAGGTGGAGAGCATCGCGGCGGAGGACGCGGCGGTGCTGGAGCTCTCCTCCTTCCAGCTTATGACCATCCACGGTCGGGCGTCCACGGCAGTCGTCACCAACGTCCGCCCCAATCATCTGGACTGGCATACCGGCCTGGAGGAATATGCGGAGGCGAAAACGCATGTATTCCTGGGTCAGCAGCCGGGAGACCTGGTGGTGCTGAATGCCGACGATCCCGGCTCCCTGGCCTGCAGGGAGGCTGCGCCGGGCCGCGTGCGTCTTTTCAGCCGCCGGACGCCCCAGCCCGACGGGGCCTGGTTCGACGGGGAGACGGTGTACTTTCTGGGAAAGCCCCTCATGAAGCGCAGCGAGATCCGGCTTCCCGGCCTCCATAACGTGGAAAACCTCATGGCGGCCCTCTGCGCTGTGGGGGAACAGGTGGGGGAGGAAGTGTGCCGCAAGGTGGCTTCCGAATTTGCCGGCGTGGAACACCGGCTGGAGCCGGTGCGCACTTTGAACGGGGTGGAGTTCATCAACGATTCCATCGCCTCCAGCCCTTCCCGCACCGTGGCGGGCCTGCGGGCCCTCATGGACCGGAGCCTGGTGCTCATCGCCGGGGGCTATGACAAGCATATCCCCTATGACGAGCTGGGGGCCGTCATCAAGGAAAATGTGCGGGTGCTGGTGCTCTGCGGGGCCACGGCCCCCAAGATCAAGGCCGCCGTGTGCGCCGCGCCCGGCCCGGGACCGGAGATCCTGGAGGAGGGGGATTTCGCCGCCGCTGTGCGGACTGCCGCGAAGGCTGCCAGGCCGGGAGAGATCGTGCTCCTGAGCCCCGCCAGCGCCTCCTTCGACCTTTTCAAAAACTTTGAAGAACGGGGCGAACGCTTCAAAGAGCTGGTTCGCAGCCTGTAACAGAAGAAAAATGCCTCGCAGAGTTCGCGCCCGCAGGCGCGAAGAAGGTTGGAATCATTTTTCGCCGCAGCATGTATGTGGCGAAAAATACCGCTCACGGAGCGGACTGTGCGAGCGAAGCGAGTGCGGGTAGCGGAGTGCGATCCTGCTCAAATCGAAGCCCAGCGAAGCGGGTTCGATTTGAAGAAAAATACGGAGGAACGATATGACGATCAAGGAAACGACCCGGGAGCTCTGCGCCCTCAGCGGCCCCAGCGGCTTTGAGGAAGCGGTGGCCCGCCGGGCGAAGGAACTGCTGGAACCCCTGGTGGACGAGATCTGCTCCGACAGCATGGGGAATGTGCTGGCCCTGCGCCGCTGCGGAAAGCCCGGCGCCCGCCAGCTCCTGCTGGACGCCCATCTGGACGAGGTGGGCTTCATCGTGACGGAAGTCGCGGAGGGCTTTTTGAAGTTTTCCGCTCTGGGCGGCCTGGACGAACGGACCCTGCCGGGCCGGGAGGTCCGGGTGCTGGCCCCGGAAGGGCCCCTCTATGGGGTCGTCGCCTGCCTGCCGCCCCATGTGCTCACCGCCGAGCAGAAAGAGCAGGCCGTGGAGATCAAAAACCTGTTCATCGACCTGGGCCTCAGCCAGGCCGAAGCGGAAAAGCGCGTCCCCATTGGAACCCCCGGCGTCTTTGAAGGACCCATGTTCGACCTGCAGGGGGACAACTTCGTCTCCAAGGCCCTGGATGATCGCATCTGTGCCGCCGTGGTGCTCCAGGTTCTGGAAAACCTGAAAGGGGAGGAGCTTCCCTGCGACCTGGCGGTGATGTTCTCCGCCCAGGAGGAGGTAGGCCTGCGGGGAGCGGCTCCCGGCGCTTTCCGCCTGGCCCCGGATTGGTGCATCGCCGTAGACGTGACCCATGCCCGCACTCCCGACGCCCCCAAGGGAGAGACCTTCGAGGCGGGGAAGGGCTGCACCGTGGGAGTCGGCCCCAACGCAAACCGGGCCATGACCAAGGCCATCATGGACGCGGCCAAAGAGAAGGAGATCCCTTACAGCGTGGAGGTCATGCCCCGCTCCAGCGGCACCAACGGCTGGGCCATCCAGATCACCCGCCAGGGCGTGGCCACCGCCATCGTCAGCGTGCCGGTGAAGTATATGCACAGCCCGGTGGAAGCTGCGTCCCTGGCGGACGCGGAGGCCGCCGCCGATCTCATCACCGCATTTATCCGGGGAGGGTGGCTCCATGATTAAAGACATATTGAAAGAACTCTGCGCCCTGAACGGCGTATCCGGCAATGAAGGGGCCGTGCGGGATTACATCGCCGCCCGGGTGAAGCCCTATGCCGCGGAAATGACCACCGACGCCATGGGGAACCTGCTGGTCTTTGTGAAAGGACGGCGCGCCCCGAAGCAGAAGGTCATGCTGGCGGCCCACATGGACGAGGTGGGCATCATCATCACCGGTATCACCGAGGAAGGCTACCTGAAATTCGACTTTGCCGGCGGCGTGGACCGCCGGGTGGTCATCGGCAAGCGGGTCAGCGTGGGGGATAAGGCCATCCCCGGCGTCATCGCCCTGAAGGCCGTTCATCTGGTGGAAGGCGGGGAGCGGAAAAAGGTACCCGCCACCAAGAGCCTCCATGTGGACATCGGCTGCCGCACCAGGGAAGAGGCGGAAAAGCTGGTCTCCCTGGGGGATACCGGTGCTTTCGACGATCATATCGTGGAATTCGGAGAAGGCTTCCTGCGCGCCAAGGCCATCGACGACCGGGTGGGCTGCGCCGTCATGATCGCCCTCATCGAGGCGGGCGTGAGCGTGGACTGCCACTTCGCCTTCACCGTGCAGGAGGAGGTGGGCTGCCGTGGTTCTGCCGCCGCGGCATTCCGCATCCAGCCGGAGATCGGCCTGGTGCTGGAGGGCACCACCGCCGCCGACCTGCCCTCCCAGACGGGCAGCGAGCGGGTCTGCGCTCCCGGCAAGGGGCCGGTCCTGCCCTTCATGGACGGGGGCAGCATCTATGACCGGCAGCTCTGGCGGGAATTGACAGCCCTGGCGGAGGCCGGGGGCATCCCCTGGCAGACCAAGACCTGGATCTCCGGGGGCACCGACGCCTCCTCCATCCAAAAGACCGCCTGCGGGGCGAGGGTGGCGGCCATTTCCGCCGCCGTGCGCTACATCCATTCCCCCTCCTGCGTGGGAAAGACCGAAGATTTTGAAAATATGCTGCGCCTGGCAAAGGCGTATCTGGAGACATTATAATGGGAACGATAGATTTGAACGAGCTGGCCCGGGAGGCCGAGGCGCGCATCCAGCCCCGCTTCGGGGAGATCGACGCCGTTTCGGAGAAGTGCACCCGGCGCATTATGGCGGCCTTCCGGGAGCATCGGGTCAGCGAAGCCTGCTTCGCCGGTTCCACCGGCTACGGATATGACGACCTGGGCCGGGAGACCCTGGAAAAGGTCTGGGCGGATGTTTTCGGCACGGAGAGCGCCCTGGTGCGCCTGGGCTTCATGAACGGCACCCATGCCATCACCTGCGCCATCTTCGCCCCCCTCCGCACGGGGGATACCCTCCTGTGCGCCACGGGCCTGCCCTATGATACCTTGTGGAGCGCACTGGGCGTCCACGACGAGAAACCCGGCAGCCTCCGCAGCTACGGCATCGGCTTCCGGGCTGTGGAGCTTCAGCCCTCCGGGGAGCCGGACTGGGAAAAGATCGAGGCTGCGGCAGCCGATCCGGGCGTCAAGGAGGTCTTCATCCAGCGCAGCCGGGGCTATACTGCCCGCCCCGCTCTGAGTGTGGAGACCATAGACAAGATCATCGATCTGGTGCATCGGGTGAATCCGGGAGCCGCCTGCGTGGTGGACAACTGCTATGGGGAATTCACGGAGGAGCGGGAGCCGAAGGGCGACCTGCTGGCCGGTTCCCTCATCAAGAATCCCGGCGGCGGCCTGGCCCCCATGGGAGGCTATGTGGCGGGCCGCGCCGACCTGGTGGAGGCGGCAGCCTTCCGGCTGACCGTGCCGGGCCTTGGGGGCGAGATCGGGGCCACCCTGGGCTTCAATCGCAGCCTTTTCCAGGGCTTGTTCCTGGCGCCCCATACCGTCGCCCAGGCGCTGAAAACGGCGGTCTTTGCCGCCGCTCTGCTGGAAGACCTGGGTTATGAGACCTTCCCCCGCTGGGATGCGAAGCGTTCCGACATTATCCAGTCCATCGACTTCGGCAAAGGGGAGCTGCTGCAAAGGTTCTGCGCGGGCATCCAGCACGGCAGCCCCGTGGACAGCTACGTCACCCCGGAGCCCTGGGATATGCCCGGCTACGAAAGCCCCGTCATCATGGCGGCGGGCAATTTCATCCAGGGGGCCAGCATCGAGCTGAGCTGCGACGGCCCCATGGCCCCGCCCTATCGGGCCTATCTCCAAGGGGGCCTCACCTGGGAATCCGGCAAGCTGGGCATCCTGACGGCGGTGGAAGAACTGATGTATTCAAATCACAACCGCTCCGCTGGGTTGTGATTTGAGAAGGATTGCGCTGCGCTCCCCGCAGGCCCCTTAGCGGGGCCCACAGTCCGCTCCGCGAGAGGTATTTTCCGCGAGGCACATGTCCCCGCGGAAAATGATTCCAATTTGATTCGCGCCTGCGGGCGCGAACTCTGCGAGGCTTTGTCAAAAGCAAAATAAATCCGCCCGTGGCAGCATACCCTCCCCCGAGGGGGTGTGCCTGTGAAGCGCCATTCCAGAAGACGGCGGCTCCCGGGGCTTCTGCTGATGCTCCTGGGCCTGGGGCTTGTGTGCCTGACCCTGGTCCGGAACATGGACCCTCTGGTGCGGGACATGGCGGTGGCCGGGGCGAAGAATGCCGCAGCCGCTGCCATGCAGAAGGCAGTGGCAGCCCGGATGACCGGCGGGCAATGGTCGGACCTGGTGCAGCTGGTGAAGGACGGCGAGGGGCAGATTACCGCCGCCGTCACGGACGTGGGCCGTGTCAATGAATTGCAGGCAGCCCTGTCGGGGGACGTGATTGCCTCCCTGACCGCCCCGAATACGGCGGATCTGGGGGTCCCCCTGGGGAACCTGCTGCCCTCGCCCTTTTTCTCCGGCCTGGGGCCCAAGGTGCCCATCCGCATCCTCTCCGTCAGCGAGGTGGAGGTGAAGCTCATGAGCCGCTTCACTAGCGCGGGCATCAACCAGACCCTGCACCGGCTGCTCCTCACCCTCTCCGCCCGGGTGCGGGTGCTGATCCCCACCGGCACGGTGACGGCCATCGTCTATGCGGACGTGACCGCGGCGGAGACCCTGATCGTGGGCCGGGTGCCGGACAGTTATATGTATTTTGAGGGCAGCGACCAGTGGGACGAACCCCTGGAGAAGTATGATATCCTGAGTTGAGGTATAACAATGGATGAGACGAAAGAACTCCTGCGTCTGCGGGAAGAACTGAAGGAGCACAGCCGCCGCTATTACGACGAGGACGCCCCCACCATCACCGACGCGGAGTATGACGCCCTGCTGCGCCGCCTGGAGATTTTGGAGGCGGCCCACCCCGAGCTGGACGATCCCACTTCTCCCACCCGCCGGGTGGGGGGACATGTGGCCTCCGGCTTCCAGCCGGTGAGCCATCCCGTGCCGCTGGAGAGCCTCAGCGACGTATTCTCCGAGGAGGAACTGACGGATTTCTGCGCCAAAATGGAGCAGGAGAACGTGACGCGGGAATATACCGTGGAGCCCAAGGTGGACGGCCTCAGCATGGCCCTCTTTTATGAGGATGGGGTCTTTGTCCGGGGCGCCACCCGGGGAGACGGGCGCACCGGGGAGGACGTGACGGAGAATCTGAAGACCATCCGTTCCATCCCCCGCAGACTGCCCGGCGTCAAGGGCAGGCTCATCGTCCGGGGCGAGGTATTTATGCCTGTCAGCGTCTTTGAGGCGCTGAATGCGGAGCGGGAGCTCAGCGGGGAAAAGCTGCTGGCCAACCCCCGCAACGCCGCTGCCGGGGCCATGCGGCAGCTGGACCCCAAGGTGACCGCCGCCAGAAAACTGGACATCCTCATTTTCAATGTACAGCTTTGCGAGGAGCGGAGCTTCCTCACCCATGCTGAAAGCCTCAGCTATCTGAAGGACCTCGGCTTCCCCGTCATCCCCTGGACCATCTGCACCGATGCACCTGGCTGCCTCCGGGAGATACGCTCCATCGGGGAAGGGCGGGAAAATTACGATTACGGCATCGACGGCGCGGTGGTGAAGCTGAATAAGCTCTCGGATCGGGCTTATCTGGGCAGCACCAGCAAGGCCCCCCGATGGGCCATCGCCTACAAATACCCGCCGGAAGTGAAGGAAAGCGTGCTGCGGCAGATCGTGGTGCAGGTGGGGCGCACGGGGGTGCTCACTCCCAAGGCGGTCTTTGACCCGGTGCGTCTGGCGGGCACCACGGTGATGAACGCCACCCTCCACAACCAGGATTTCATCGCAGAAAAGGACATCCGCATCGGGGATACCCTGCGCATCCGCAAGGCGGGGGAGATCATCCCCGAGGTGCTGGGGGTGGTGATGGAAAAGCGCCCCGACGGAACGGAGCCCTATCGCCTGCCGGAAACCTGCCCCGTCTGCGGAGCCGCCGTGCTCCGGGATGAGGACGGGGCGGCCATGCGCTGCACCGGGGCGGAGTGCCCCGCCCAGCTCACCCGGACCATCACCCACTTCGCCTCCAAGGACGCCATGGATATCGACGGCCTTGGCCCCAGCCTGGTGCAGGCCCTGGTGGACGCAGGGATGGTAAAGTCCCCGGCGGACCTCTATGACCTGACGGAGGAACCGGTGGCCGCTCTGGAGCGGATGGGGCAGAAGTCGGCGGAAAACCTGATTCGCGCCATCCAGGGAAGCAAGACCGCGGGCATGGCCCGGGTGCTCTACGCCCTGGGCATCCGTCAGGTTGGCTCTGCCGCCGCCCGGACCCTGGCCCTCCGTTTCGGCAGCATGGAGGCCCTCATGGCTGCGGACGAGGAGACCCTGGTGGCCGTGGAGGACGTGGGCCCCATCACGGCAGCCAACATCGCCGGCTGGTTCCGGGGGGAGCAGTCCAAGCACCTGATCTCCCGTCTCAAGGAAGCCGGGGTGAGCATGATCAGCACAGAGGAAGCGGCAGACACCCGCCTGGCTGGGCAGACCATCGTCCTCACCGGCACCCTCAGCTCCATGTCCCGTTCCGAGGCGGAAGGACGCATCCAGGCCCTGGGGGGCAAGGCCGCCTCCTCCGTGTCCAAAAAGACCAGCCTTGTGGTGGCGGGGGAGAACGCGGGCAGCAAGCTCGCCAAGGCGGAAAGCCTGGGCGTGAAGGTCATCGGGGAAGAAGAATTTCTGGACATGATCAAATAATGCTTGACCGGCGGGGGAGAATATGGTACACTAATCCCCGCTGATATGGCGCCATAGCCAAGAGGTAAGGCAGAGGTCTGCAAAACCTTTATCCCCGGTCCGATTCCGGGTGGCGCCTCCAAAAGAAATACCCGGCCAGAAGGCCGGGTATTTCTTTTGGAAGTGTTACTCTCAACATCGGTCGGGACCCTGCAAGCGCAGCTTGCAGGGTCCCGGTCCGCATTCGCCGCCCGGAGATCGGGAAGCTCGCTTCCCAGGCTCCGGGCGAGCGAATCTTCGCCGGAGGCGAAATTCCGGTCGGCAGATCACAGGGTGATCACGGCTTCCTTGTTGGTGTATGCTTCAAACAGCCTGGCCAGGTCTTGCGACGCTTCGCTTTTGCTGGTATAATCGCCCATCTGTATCCAGCCTCCCGATACCCATACACCAATTAGCCACTTATCGGGAGCTTGCGCGCTGGGATACGGGCCGTGCACCATCCCGCGGCCGTAAAACTGACAGGCGGTCGCCTTGTTCCTGCTCAAAACGGAGAGGGAGTAATCATCGGCGTTTTCCGGAGCGGACAGGTGGTCCGGCAGCGATTCTTGCAGCGCGTTTTCGACGGCGGGAGGCAGGATCTCCCGGACGGCGGCAAAAACCGCATCCCTGATGAGCGCGGAGAGCTCGTTGGATTCTTCCTTCCCTTCGATCCCAAACAGGGAATCCAGGGAAATGCCAAGGGCAGAAGCAAGAGCAGGGACAAGGTCGATACCCGGGGAAGATACCCCGGCCTCCCATTTGGAAACCGTGCGATTCGTCACGCCCAGGGCTTCCCCCAGCTGTTCCTGGGTCATGCGCTTCCTCTTCCGGTAAAACGCGATCTGTTCACCGATCATCAATTCCGGCACCTCTCTTTCTTGTTTTATTATAGATAGCGATGCCTGGAAAGTAAACATACCGTTTAACGAACCCATCGGAAACGGGGGAGACGACACCGGAAGGATGAGGAGACCTTGTTCGCCGTTTCGTTGACATCGCCCCAGCTTCTTCTGCCGCCGCTTATCTGCTACCGCGCCTCCCGGCTCAATTTTCGGTTGACCTTCTCTCAATCACAGAGTTGCGGACAAATGCGAAGATAGCTGTTATCATAGAAACCGAGCCGGTTCAGAATACCTTTGGAAAAGCGAGGGAAGCATATGAGCATTGGAGAACGGATCAAGGCCCTGCGTCTAGAAAACCAGCTGACGCAGGAAAAGCTCGCAGAGCTTCTGTCCATCTCGCCCCAGGCGGTGAGCCGCTGGGAGACCGGCGCGGCCCTGCCGGATATTTCTCTCCTGCCGCCCCTGGCGAACCTTTTCGGGGTGACGACGGATCATCTGCTGGGAATGGACACTTATGAAAAGGACCTGCGGAAGGCTGCGTTCGACGAGGCGTTTTTCGAATACCACAGACACGACGACAAGGAGAAGAATTATAAGATCGCCGTGCAGGCCGCCGCGGAGTATCCCGGAAACATGGAGTACGTGGAATGGCTCGCTTCGGCGGAATACTATGTTGCGATACCCCAAACGGATCACGGGGAATATATAAGGCTTCTGGAAAGCTCGGTTTCCCATTATCGGATCGTGCTGGACAATGCCCGTGACCGCGGGCTCCTGGATCGGGCGCTGCACGGCGCCGCTTTGGCGCTTTGCATGCTGGGCAGAAAAGAAGAAGCGAGGGAATACGCCCTGAAGATCGAAGACCGCAATACCCGGGACGGTGCGCTCTACTGGTGTCTGGAGGGGGAAGAGCGGATCGTCCACAGCCAACGCGTTGCGGAAGGCGATCTGAACCGCTTTATTATCAATTTGACCTTTGCGTCGCCCGCGTTCGAAGCATACGACGCGGCGGAACGGATCCTGGAGATCCTTTTCCCCGACGGCAACTACCAGCATTACCACAATGTGCTGCAGTACGCCGCACAATCGAAAGCGGTCATACTGTGCAGGGAAGCCAGGTATGCCGAGGCCCTTGAGGAACTGCGAAAGGCGAAGCACCACGCGGAAAGGATGACCGAGCACAGCAGGAAAAGCGAATACCGGTTTACTTCTCCGCTGTTCGACCGTGTTTCGGGAGAGAAGCTCCCGACGGATTCACCGGTAAGCGATCTGGACGATTTCCGCCGTTATCTGGACGTAAAGACCTGCTTCGACGCCATTCGGGACAGAGAAGAATTCAAAGCCCTGTATGCGTGAAGCCCGAAACCTCCCGGCCCCGCGGCCGGGAGAATTTTTCGTCCCACCCCCTTGACAAACGAACAAAACGATATCATAATGATATCAGAATCATAGAAGGAGGGAGTACAATGAACGAGATCATTCTGAAAGGGAAGAAGAACGGGCTGGCTGTGCTCATCATTACCATCCTGCTCTACGTTGCGGCCACTGTGGGCAGCGGCATCTTTATGGCGGCGGGCGGATACCTGATGATCCTGGGCGTCATCTGCATCCTCTACCTCTGCTTCGGCTGGATCCCGCTGCTGGGTCTGCGGGTGCTGAAGCCCCAGGAGGCTCTGGTGCTCACCCTGTTCGGCAAATACATCGGGACCCTGAAGGAAGAGGGCTTCTACGCGGTGAACCCCTTCTGCGGCGCGGTGAACCCCGCCTGGAAGACCCGGCTGAATCAGAGCGGCGACGTAGATTCCGGGAAGGCCAGTGTGGCCGCCGTCATCGCCGGCTCCCACAGCCCCCAGCAGGACGCGGCCAACAAGCGCATCTCTCTAAAGATCATGACCCTGAACAATTCCCGGCAGAAGATCAACGACTGCCTGGGCAACCCCGTGGAGATCGGCATCGCGGTGATGTGGCGGGTGGTGGACACGGCCAAGGCGGTGTTCAACGTGGATAACTATAAGGAATACCTCTCCCTGCAGTGCGACAGCGCCCTTCGCAATATCGTGCGGGTCTACCCCTACGACGTGGCCCAGAACGTGGATACCACGGGGGACGGCATCGCCGACGAAGGCTCCCTTCGGGGCAGCAGCGAGGTGGTGGCCCGGCGCATCCGGGACGAGATCCAGAGCAAGGTCTCTGACGCCGGGCTGGAGATCCTCGAGGCCCGGATCACCTACCTGGCCTACGCCCCCGAGATCGCCGCGGTGATGCTGCAGCGGCAGCAGGCCTCCGCCATCATCGACGCAAGGAAGATGATCGTGGACGGGGCCGTGGGCATGGTGGAGATGGCTCTGGAGCGCCTGAGCGAGAATCACACCGTGGAGCTGGACGAGGAGCGGAAGGCCGCCATGGTTTCCAACCTGCTGGTGGTGCTCTGCGGCAACCACGACGCCCAGCCGGTGGTCAATTCCGGCAGCCTGTACTGAGATGAGCTGGTTCTGGTGGTTCATGCTGGCAGTGGCGCTGTTGATCCCTCTGACGATGCTCATTCTCGGACTCCGCTGGTGGCGGGGCCGGATCCCGCCCTACGGCGGCTCAACCGGCTACCGCACCCGGCGGAGCCTCGCCAGCCCGGAAGCCTGGGTTTTCGCCCACGTCTTTTTCGGTCGCCTTTGGACCATCCTGGGGGCAGCGGCGCTGCCCGTCAGCCTGGCTGCGATGCTGCCGTGCCGGGCGGGGGACTCGGAACGGATCGGCTGGTGGGGCCTCGGCGTCTGCCTGGTCCAGGGCGTGGTGATGCTGGCGCCGATGGTCGCTACGGAAAACGCCCTGCGGCGGATGGGAGGTTAGTCCATGGGTAACGACAATCAGAAGAAGCAGGTCCCGCTGCGGCTCTCGCCCAAGCTTTACGACGCCATCGCCGCCTGGGCGGAGGACGACTTCCGCTCCGTCAACGGGCAGATCGAGTATCTCCTGACAGAGTGCGTCCGGCAGCGGAAGAAGAACGGGAAATACGTTTCGGAGGAATTGGACAAGCCCCTGGATATCGTCCTGGGGGACACCTCAAGCAAGTGAAGAACCCGGGGGCCGTCGACGTCTGCCGACGGCCCCCGGATGTTTCCGCTGCCGGGCGGTTATTCCCCAAACGCCAGCAGATTCCCCAAAGGAACGGAGAAACCCAGCGCCCGGTACATGGGCACGTCGCAGTCGGCGCAGCCCACCGTCAGCGTGCTCACGCCGCTGTCGGCGCGGGCGAAGGAGACGAGCTTCCGCGAGATCCCCCTGTGCCGATGCTGCGGAAAGATGTAGAAATCCTCAAAAACGCCGCTCGGGGCATAAAGATAAGTGGAAAAGCCGACGGTGACCGAGCAGCAGCCGATGAGCTCCGCCCCCTCCCGGGCCCCGTAGAACAGGATCCGCTCCGTCTCCACGGCTTCCGTCAGACGGTCCCGGTCCGCATCCGTCGGCGCATCCTCGCCGATCTCCGCCTTATATGCCTTCTGCAGCTCCCACAGTCGGTCCATGTGGGAAACGGTGAGCCTCAAACAGTCCATACTGACCTCCTGAAACCGTAATACTTCGCTGCCGGGAAGCTCCCGGTCAACCGACGGACGGCGGCATGCCGCCATTGTCAGACGGGAAGAAACATGATAAAATGACGCTCACAAACAGATCGGGAAGGAGGGACGGCTGTGCGCAGGACGGTGATCGGGATCCTGGCCCACGTGGACGCGGGGAAGACCACCCTGTCGGAGGCCCTGCTCTACGAATCCGGCGCCGTGCGCAGCCTGGGACGGGTGGATCACGGAGACGCCCATCTGGACACCTTCGCTCTGGAGCGTCAGCGGGGCATCACCATCTTTGCCAAGCAGGCCATGCTGCGCCTGCCGGGCTGGCAGGCGACCCTGCTGGATACGCCCGGCCACGTGGATTTCGCCCCGGAGGCAGAGCGGACGCTGGACGTGCTGGACTGCGCCGTGCTTGTGATCAGCGCCGTGGACGGGGTGCAGAGCCATACCCGCACCCTCTGGCGGCTGCTGCGTCAGCGGCACATCCCCACCTTCCTCTTTGTGAACAAAACGGATCTGCCCTACGGCGGGAAGGAAAACCTGCTCGCCTCCCTCCGCAGTCAGCTGGGGGAGGGCGTCTACGACCTGGAGGACCCGGATTGGGAAAACGGCTCCCTGGCGGAGGAAGCCCTACTGGCGGGATATCTGGCCACCGGCGGCATGAAGCAGGAGAGCCTCCGGGCCGCGGTACGGGAAGAAAAGCTCTTCCCCTGCCGCTTCGGCGCCGCTCTCCGCCTGGAGGGCGCGGCGGAATTCCTGCATGAGCTCATGGCTCTCGCGCCGGACGCCCCGGCGGGCAGAGATTTCGGGGCCAGGGTCTTCAAGGTCGCCCGGGAGGACGGGACCCGCCTGTGCTATATGAAGATCACCGGCGGCGCTCTCCGGGTGCGGGACACGGTGTCCGGCCCCGGCTGGAGCGAGAAGGTGAGCCGCCTCCGGATCTACAGCGGCGCGAAATACGAGCAGACGGAGGAAGCCCTGCCCGGCGACGTGGTGGCCGCTGAGGGCCTCGCCGCCGCGCTCCCCGGCGACGGGCTGGGAGCGGAAGGAGCCGCCGAAGCGCCGCTCCTGGCCCCCGTGCTCACCTGCCGGGTGCTGCTGCCCGCAGGGTACGATCCCCACCGGGCCCTCACCCAGCTGCGCCAGCTGGAGGAGGAGGAGCCGCAGCTCCGCGTCAGCTGGGAGGAGCGTACGCAGCAGCTCTGTGTGCAGGTTATGGGCCCGGTGCAGCTGGAGGTGCTCCACGCCCTGCTGCTGGAGCGCTTCGGCCTGGACGCCGGCTTCAGCCCCCCGGAGATCCTCTACCGGGAGACCATCGAAAACACGGTGGAGGGCGTGGGGCATTACGAGCCCCTGCGCCACTATGCCGAAGTGCATCTGCTGCTCTCCCCCGGGGAACGGGGCAGCGGCATCACGGTGCGCAGCGCCTGTTCCGAGGACGAGCTGGACCGAAACTGGCAGCGGCTCATCCTCACCCACGTTCTGGAAAAGCGCCATTTGGGCGTGCTCATCGGCGCGCCGCTGACGGACGTGGTAGTCACCCTGGCTTCCGGCCGGGCCCACCAGAAGCATACCGAGGGCGGCGATTTCCGCCAGGCCACCTATCGGGCTGTCCGCCAGGGGCTGATGCAGGCCAGGTCCGTCCTGCTGGAGCCTTGGTATCAGTATCGCATCGAGCTGCCCGCAGCCTCCGTGGGCCGCGCCGTCAGCGATCTCACGCGCATGGGCGCGGAGCAGGAGCCGCCCCGGACGGAGGGGGAGACCGCCGTTCTCACGGGACGGGCTCCCGTGGCGGCCCTGCGGGAATATCCGGCGGTCCTGGCCGCCTATTCCCGCGGACTGGGGAGCATCAGCCTTTCCTCCGCGGGCTACGCGCCCTGCACGGAGCAGGAGAAGATCGTGGCCGACGCGCACTACGATCCGACGGCCGACGCGGACAATCCGCCCCACAGCATCTTCTGCGCCCGCGGCGCGGGCTTCGCCGTGCCCTGGGATCAGGTGTTTTCCCACATGCACCTGCCCAGCGTGCTCCGTCCGCCGAGCCCGGAGCGGAGCCTGCGGGAGCAGGCCGCACGGTACTATGCCCAGACGGCGCTGGACGATCAGCTTGCCGCCATCTTCGAGCGCACCTACGGCCCCATCCGCAGAGACAGAGGCAGGGCCCTCCGCGCCCCGGAGAAGCCGAGGACGGAGAAGCCCTGGAAGCTGACGCCGGAGGATGAAGGCCCGGAATACCTGCTGGTGGACGGCTACAACATCATCCACGCCTGGCCCGATCTGCGGGAGATTGCCGAAAACAACCTGGACGCCGCGCGCAGCCGGCTGATCGAGATCCTCCGCAACTACCAGGGCTTCCGCCAGTCGCCGGTGATCGTGGTCTTCGACGCCTACAAGGTGAAGGGGAACCCCGGCTCCATCGAACACCTGGGCGGGCTGGACGTGGTATACACCAAAGAAGCCGAGACGGCGGATATGTACATCGAAAAGGCCACCTACGATCTTCGGAAGCACCATCGGGTCCGGGTCGCCACCTCCGACGGGCTGGAGCAGGTCATCATCCTGGGGCACGGGGCCCTGCGGGTGCCCGCCCAGGCTTTCGAGGAGGAGGTCCGCCTGGCCGAGGAGGCCATCCGCGCCTATCTGCGGGAGCTAAGCGCCAAAGCCTGACGCTTTTCATTCGGCGGGCGGCTCCGCCGCTTCCTCCGTCAGGGGCCAGTAATACCGGTCCAGAAGGCGCACGAAGCGAAATCCCGCCGGGATGAACTCCAGCGCCGCCTCCTCCGAGGCCGCCAGGGCCTCCATGGGGACCTCCCGCCCCGTCGCCTCCTGCCGGATCAGCAGATGATACATGCGCTTTTCCTCCGTGTCGGTCATGGCCGCACCGCCTTTCTGCCTTCTTCAGGCAGAATCTAACAGATTCAGGCGGGATTTGCAAGAGCCGGACCGGGCGGGAAGCGCTCGCAAAAGAAAAGAGAGAACGATGCAGACACAGACACAGGATAAGCTGGGCACGATGCCCATCGGCAGGCTCGTGGCGGTCATGTCCCTGCCCATGATGATCTCCATGCTGGTGCAGGCCCTCTACAACGCCGTGGACGCCATGTTCGTGGCCCGGCTCAGCGAGGACGCCCTCACGGCGGTGTCCCTGGCCTGGCCCTTCCAGAACGTGATGATCGCCGTGGGCGTGGGCTCCGGCGTGGGCGTCAGCGCCCTGGTGTCCCGGGCCCTGGGGAAGGGGGACCGGGCTTCGGCGGAGCGGACCGCCAACGTGCAGAATTTCCTCACCGTCTGCTACGCCCTGGTCTTTGCCCTCCTGGGCCTCACCCTCTCCCGAAGGCTCTTCACCATGCAGACGGCGGATCCCGCCATCGTCTCCTACGGGGAAACCTACCTCACCATCTGCGCGGTGTGCAGCGTGGGGATGCTCTTCGGGCAGAACCTGGAAAAGCTCCTCACCGCCACGGGGAGCAGCGTCCTGAGCATGATCTGCCAGGCCGCCGGGGCCGTGGTGAACATCATTCTGGACCCGCTGCTGATCTTCGGCCTGGGCCCCTTCCCCCGGCTGGAGGTGGCCGGGGCCGCCTGGGCCACCGTCATCGGCCAGACCGTGGCGGCCGTCCTGGCCCTGGTCTTCTGCCTGAAGTTCAACCGGGCCACCCGCTTCCGCCTGCGGCAGATGCTGCCCTCCCGGCCCATCGTGAAGGCCATCGCCTCCATCGGCGTCCCCTCGGCGCTGACGGTGTGCCTGGGCAGCGCCATCAGCTACGGGATGAACGCCATCCTCCTGCCCTTCACCACCACCGCCGCGGCGGTCTTCGGGGTGTGGATGAAGCTGCAGTACTTCGCCTTCATGCCGGTCTTCGGCCTCAACAACGGCACCATCGCCATCTATTCCTACAACTACGGCGCCGGGCGGCTGGACCGGGTGCGGGAGACCCTGCGCCTCTCCATCTGCATCAGCGCCGGCTTTACCATCCTGGCCGCCCTCGTCTACGAGCTCATCCCCCGGCAGATGCTGGGCCTCTTCGACGCCTCGGAGAATATGCTGGCCCTGGGGGTCCCCGCTCTCCGGATCTGCGCCGTCTCTCTGCCCTTCGGGGCCATGAGCGTCATCTTCTCCTCCTCCTACCAGTCCCTGGGCTACAGCGGCCTGACGCTGCTGGTGAGCGTCTGCCGGCAGATGCTGTTCCCTCTGCCCATCGCCTGGCTCCTCTCCCGCAGCGGAATTCTGGAGCGGGTGTGGCCTGCGGTGCCGGCGGGGGAGCTGCTGACCTTTGTCCTGGCGGCCGTCCTGGCCCGCTTCGTGCTGCGGAGGGCACAGGTGAAGCTGGGAGAAAGGATTGCAATGCCCGAGAAGATGTGATATACAAAAGCCGTGGACCGGATACACAATCCGCGGCTGCCGCAAGGATCTTTTTCCCGAAATGAAAAGGAGAAGCTATGAAACGAACGACCATTTCCCGCATCCTGCTCCTGCTGATCTGCCTCGGCCTGCTGGCGGCCTGCGCCAGGAAGGCCCCGGCTCCCGCCCCCACGGAAGCGCCGACCTCTACGAAGGCGCCGGCTCCAGGGGAGACCCCGATTTCCACGGAGACCCCGGTATCCACGGAGACCCCGGCCCCCGAGGAGACTGCGGAGCCCCAGGGGGCAGCCCCCATTACTTCACCGCCCCAGGCGGCTCCCACGCCGGGCATCGACGAGCCCCAGGCGGGGCCGGACTGGCTGGAGCTGCCCGAGGGGGCAGAGTGGCTCAGCGACCGGGAGCTGGCGGAGTGGGGCGCCTGGTTCAGCATGGACTTCCTGCGGGACCAGTTCCTCTATTCCACCTACCATACCCCGGAGGACGTGGACATTACCCAGACCTTCTACAACCGGGGCACCCGGGACCTGGTGGTGGACATGACGGACGTCCGGGCCTTCCTGGCCGAGTACGGCAGCTGGAACAGCTATACCGACGTGCTGAAGCTCAGCGCGGAGGAGATCGACGAGGCCCTGAAGGACTACATCGGTCTGACCCTGGCCGAGACCCGCCGCGTCGGCATGTACATGCTGAGCTACGTCCCGGAGACGGACTGCTACTATACCTTCCGGGGCGACACCAACCGGCAGCCGGACCCCATCTTCCTCTACGGCTGGCGGCAGGGGGACAGCGTGGCCCTCTTCTACGAGGGCTTCGCCTACGGGTATGAACGGAACCTGAGCGGCATTTTCCGGGTGATCCTGGAGCAGACGCCGGGGGACTGGCGCTTCCGTTCCAACGAATTCTGCGAGACCGGGGGCCGCTGGGTGAACTACGTGGCCGAGCCGGACGACTGGTTCCCGGAGCAGGAGAAGACCCCGGTGGAGATCATTGTGCCGACACCGGACCCGGCCCTTTCCGCCGGAGACATGGCCACCGCCAGAGAGAACGTCCGGGCCGTCCTGGAGGAGGGAACCCTGCGGGACGCCGCCGAGGAGTACAGCACCGGGGTCGACAGCTATGACTGCCTCCTGGGCAAAGAGGGCGAGACCACGGCGATCTTCTTCCTGGGTGCCGATGGCACCGTGATCCGCCTCCCCCTCCGGGAGGGCCTGGAGCCGGAGGACATCTGGGTGGATCTCAGCGCCCTGCTCCTGCAATACACCTGGACCCAGGTGGAGGAGGACGGCGGCGGCCACGGCGTCAATTCAAACTTCCTC
>JAEEGH010013438.1_pt1 | contig 18153 bp, 18 predicted proteins | sample 9134181 | NCBI WGS metagenome assembly JAEEGH01 (sample SAMN16246544, study PRJNA631951) | gut metagenome | biome: gut microbiome; feature: rumen; material: DP-attached | host: Bos | place: Iran: Karaj | collected 2018-10 | reverse complement strand
GTCTGATGGAAGAAGTAAGATGTTATAATATTGCGAAGATAGAAACGTTATAAGAATATGGCAAACGATATAGAAAATAACAATGGAGAGATTATTATCTACTAGTCGGAAGATGGAAAGATAAAACTGGATGTCAGGTTGGAGAAAAAGATGGTCTGACTATTGGAAAAAGAGAAGGTATGTCGGTTTTTCCGATATACCACTCTGCATTGTGGAATCAGGGGGACATTCTCATGATCCAATTTCCAATAGAAATGGTATCACTTCAGAGTCCCCCTTGATTCTTTTCGTGTTATGTTTTGGACTCCTTACTGTTTCATCAGATTCAGCTTCTGTTGGGGAGCGAGGGCGTTGGATGTCTTCTCGGTGTATTCCTTCAGGGCGAGGGGCAGGGAGGCCTTGATGTCGCGGCTGGAGAAACCGAAACGGAAGGTGTAGGTGCCTGCCTCAGTGAGCCACTGGGAATTGGCCTCGTCGAAACTGGCTAAATCGCGCAGCAACAGATTCATGGTCAGCGTCTGACTCTCGCCGGGCTTCAGTTCGCGGGTCTTGGCGAAAGCCTTCAACTCCTGAACGGGCTTTTCGAGTTTGCCAGCAGGTGCCTGTACATAAACCTGTACAACTTCCTTACCGGCTACACTTCCCGTGTTCTTGACAGTTACGGCGATATCGACCAAATTGCCGCGAGCCTTGACGGTGGGTTTCGACATTTCGAAGGTGGTATAGCTGAGGCCATAGCCGAAGGGATAGGCCACCTCGCGGTTGAACGTGTCGAAATAACGATAACCCACGTAGATGTCCTCCTCGTGGTTAGTGTAGGTATGACCGGAAATGGGTTTCTTTTGAGCTGCCATCTCCTTGAAACTATAGAAATCGATGTTGCCTGGGAAGTTCTTTGTTGAAGGATGATCGGTGGCTGCGATAGGCCAAGTCATCGTCAGCTTTCCGGAAGGATTGACCTTTCCCGTTAGCAGGTCGGCGATGGAGTTACCGCCCTCCATGCCCGGCTGCCAAGCGCAGAGGATGGCATCTGGATAGCCGCTCCACGAGGCTGTCTCGATGACGCTGCCGGAGTTGATGATGACGACGACGGGTTTGCCTGCAGCGTGGAAGGCGTTGCAAACGTCCATGATCAGGGCGCGCTCCTCAGGAACGAGGTTGAACTCAGTGTCGATATCGCGGTCGACACCCTCGCCAGCCTGACGTCCAATGGTGATGATGGCGGCGTCTGCTGCATTTACCTCGTTATTAATGGCGATGGGCGAGATGGCAATCTCAGGATACTTCTGCTGGCCGAAGTACTCCATCTGATACCACTTGGCGGGATGGCGCTCGGCCTGGAATTTCGCCTTGGCAAAATCGATGTACTTACGATAGATGTCGGTAAGAACGGGCGATGATTTGATGCCGGCATTCTCGAGTCCTTGCAACATATCAACCACATAAGGAGGATGCACGCAACCGGAACCCGTACCACCGCTGAGGAAGTCGTAAGAGTTCTCGCCAAACAGGGCGACGGTCTTGATCAATTGAGAATTCTCTGACCTTCGGTCAGAGTGTGGCGTTGCATTGAGAGTTGAGAATTCTCTGACCTGAAGGTCAGAGTGTGGCGCGCAATGAGAATTATGATTACCTTCAGTCCTGAAAGGCAGTGCACCGTTGTTCTTCAGGAGGACGATGCCCTCGGCAGCACTCTGGCGGGTGATGGCTGCATGAGCCTTGAAGTCAGGATTGTTCGATGCGGGATACTGACGGAAGCTGGGCGTCTTAACGATGTATTCCAGCATGCGGCGCACGTTGCGGTCGACATCGGCAATGGCGAGCTTACCGCTCTTCACGCCTTCGATAATCTCCTGTACCTGAGCGGGCTGGCCTGGCTCCATGAGGTCGTTGCCGGCTTGTACCTCAGCGATGGTGGGCAGACCCTCGCGGATGCCAATCCAGTCGGTCATCACGAGACCCTTGTAGCCCCAGTCGTCGCGCAGAATTTTTGTTAACAGGTCGTGGTTACCCATCGAGAACTGGCCATTGATCTTGTTATATGATGCCATGATGGTCCAAGGGTCGCTCTCGCGCACGGCAATCTCGAAGCCACGCAGGTAGAGCTCACGGGCTGCACGCTGTGAGACGCGCTCGTCGACACTGGTACGGTCCGTTTCCTGCGAATTCACGGCAAAGTGCTTGGCCGAAACGCCCACGCCCTCTTTCTGCACGCCCTGAATATAGGCGGCAGCAATCTTACCTGTCAGCAGGGGATCCTCCGAATAGTATTCGAAGTTACGTCCGCACAGGGGGTTACGGTGCAGGTTCATGCCTGGGCCAAGAATAACGTCACAACGGTACTCTTTGGTTTCATTGCCGATGGCCTGACCTACTTGGCTCACCAGTTCGGTGTTCCACGTTGATGCCAGGCACGAGCCGATGGGGAATGCAGTGGCATAATACGTCTTATCAGTGCCCTTGCGGGTGGGGTCGATGCGGACTCCGGCAGGACCATCGGTTAATACGGTGGCGGGGATGCCCAGACGGGCAATCTCAGGCGACGTGCCGGCAGCACCAGCCACCAGGTCAGCCTCACCGCCTACCACAGCAGTAGCACTGAAAAATTTGTTAGCACCGCCAACCAGCAGTTTGGCTTTCTCTTCCAGGGTCATGGCCTTCAACACCTCGTCGATGTTCTCTGACCTGAGTTTCAGGTCAGAGTGTGGCGTTGCGAATTCGGCACGCAGTTTCGTTTGTGCTGTCATTGTTGCAGTTGTTAGCAGGACACTCAGTCCCAGGGTCAATAGTTTCTTCATATTCTTATGTTTTTACTTTTTACCTTTATTTATAGTATGCCTTCAGTTGTTCGGCATAGTCGGCCAATTGGCGTGTTTCGATATTGCCGTAGCGTTGCCAGATTTGCTGGCAGGGCAATAGCAATGGGTTGAACGTCACATCACGGCGACGCAGATAGGGGTCACAATGCTGGAACACGTCCAGAATGTCGGTCACCAGCTGGGCTGGGACGCGTAACAGACGGGCCATCTCCTGCACTTCCGGAGTCTCTGTTACCATCGTGATGGGAGTGAGACGGAAATACAGGTCGAGCACCAGGATGAGTGCGATGGGTGTCAAGCGTTCGTCTTCGCTGAGCGGACGGAAGTCGCCCTCGAAAGTCTCCTGCACGTCGACACCCTCGAAGAAGTCGCCTCCAGAGTTGAATCCCGTCATCTGTCTCAGGAGTTTCACGGCACGGCTCAGTCGTCGTGGATTTTTGCCGTACTCCTGCCAGATGCGTTCGATGCGTGGGGTGCGCAACTGGGCAATATCGCCCAGGCGTTCGTGCAGTACCTGGGGTGGGATGTGCAACTCGATGCTGAGGTTCACCATCTCGCGGTCGTAGGTGGGTTTGATGCCTGTCGGCTTGCGCAGGTATTGTTGCATCAGCAACAGCCAATAGTCGTCCTGCCAAGGTTGTTTTGTTGCCATATATTGACTTTTTTCGATTTTATGTTGCAAATATACGAAATATTTTTTATATTTGCACACAAATTGGCAGAACTTATGAGAAATTTCTTGCTGAGTGTGGTCTTGACAGTGATAGTCACAGGCCTCGAGGCACAGACTATTCGCGAGGAACTTCGCGACAACATACGTTGCTCGGCCAGCAACTACATGGCTTACCCAGGACCTACCCAGCTCAAACTGACGGATGCTCCTGCCGGTAAGCACCCTTTCTATATCAGTCATTATGGATGTTACGGCTCGCGTTACAACAACCGCCCCTACGATTATGAGTTGCCCTATCAGACTTTGGCAAAGGCCGACAGTCTGGGTAAGTTGACAGAGTTAGGAAAAGACGTCCTGCACAGGCTGGCGCTTATCTGTCAGGAAGCTGACGACAGATATGGCGAACTGACTCCTATGGGAGCCCAACAGCAACAACAGATTATGAGGCGTATGGTGAACCGGTTCCCGGAGGTGTTTGCGGATAACTCCACTGTCGACGCCCGTAGCACTACGCTGCTTCGTTGCTATCTCTCGATGGAGAACGCCATGATGCAGCTATCCAGGATGCGTCCGAACGTCAAGATTCACCACAATGCCACCCATCTTGACATGTATTTCCTGAACCAGCTGGACCGCCATCTGCTTAATACAAAGATGGATTCTGCCACCACTGCACGTTATAATGCCTTTGCCCGACTTTGTGAAGATAATACCCGGTTGATGCAGTCGTTGTTCAACGATACGGCCTATATCCATCAGCATGTCAATACGAAAACGCTGAATGCCCAACTCTTCAAGATGGCCAGCAATTTGCAGAACCTGGAAATCAGTCATCAGCTGACTCTTTACGACCTGTTTACTGACGATGAGATATATTGTAACTGGGGACGCGAGAATGCCTGGTGGTATGTCAACTATGGCTTTTGTACGCTAAATGGCGCGAAGCAGCCTTACTCCCAGCGTAATCTGTTGCGCAAGATTATCAACGATGCCGACAGCCTTATATTGTCGGATAGACCTAACGTACAACTGCGTTTCGGTCACGAGACGGTTATCCTGCCACTGGTATGTCTGTTGGAAATCAATAATTTCGGACTGGCCACCGGCGATTTGGGGGTGTTGGGCCGTAAGGGTTGGGCGACTTACAAGGCCATCCCGATGTCGGCCAACCTGCAGTTCGTCTTCTATCGTGAGAATCCAAATGACAAAGACGTGCTGTTCAAGGTGCTCCTTAATGAAAACGAGGTGCGTTTGCCTTTAAAGAGCATTGATGCGCCCTACTATCATTGGCGCGACTTCCGTGAGTATTACCTGAAAAAACTGGAGGCGTATGAGGAATGAGACACCACACACAGACTTGAGGCCAAAGTCCCGTAGGTGGTTTCTGGTCCTCCTGTTGACGGCATGTAGTAACATGTGGTCAGTAATGGCTGCGCAGTCGGCTTTCGACATGATCCGGCGCGACCGCAACCTCTCGGCCAGCAACTATTGCATCTATCCCGACAGTGCACTGGCCCCGTTGACGCCTGCCCCTGAAGGTAAGCGTCCCTTCTATATCAGTCACTATGGTCGTCACGGCTCTCGCTATCTCAGTAACCGCAAGGGGTACGACATACCTTATAATTATCTGAAGCGTACCGATAGTCTGGGCCTGCTCACTCCCAAGGGACAGGAGGTGTTGAAGGAACTGTACAACATCATTGAAGACTCCGAGGGTCGCTGGGGCGACCTGTCTGGCCTGGGCAAGCGACAGCATCGTCAGATAGCGTGTCGCATGGCGGAGCGCTTCCCCGAAGTGTTCCAGGGCGATGCTTTTGTCGATGCCAGGAGTACGGTGGTCAACCGTTGCGTCATCTCAATGGGTGCGGCCATTCAGCAATTGGTGGCTCTCAACCCTGAATTGAATGTCACGATGCACGCCTCGAAGCGTGACATGTGGTATATGAACTACCAGGACACCCTGTTGCGTCATCGCATGACGACACCCGAGTCCGACAAAGCCTACGAAGCCTTCAGTGAACCGTTAGCAGCTAACCACCGCTTGATGGAGTTGCTCTTCATTGATCCTGACTCAGCGGGCAAGGTGGTTAGCGAGAAATGGTTGAACTACTATCTGATTAAGGCGGGGCTTATCCAACAGAATACCAGCATGGGCAAGCGTTCGCAGCTCATTGACCTCTTCTCCTACGAGGACTTTCATTGCTACTGGCAATACGAAAATGCCTGGTGGTATATTCGCTATGGTTTCTCGTTGCTTAACGGAGGCGAACAACCCTACTCCCAGCGCCACTTGTTACGTAAGATGATTAACGAGGCCGATAGCCTGATGCGGAAGGATATTCATGGTGCTTCGTTGCGCTTTGGCCACGAAACAATTATTCTGCCTTTGGTCTGTTTGTTAGGCATTAATGGCTTCGATTTCCAGACCAGCGACCTCTCTGCACTCGAAGGTCAAGGCTGGTGGGCGTGTCTGGTGTTCCCCATGGCTTCGAACATCCAGTTTGTGTTCTATCGCGAGAACAAAGACGACAAGGACATCTTGTTCAAAGTGTTGCTAAACGAACAGGAGGCCACGCTGCCCATTCCGACAGACATGGCCCCCTATTATCACTGGCGCGATTTCCGCGAATACTATCTGAAAATGATTGACGACTACGAAGCACGTCGGCACGAACCGTAGTTGCTTCATTCGTAGCTTTAACTCTTGGCTTGGTAGGCTAATGCGTACATCCGCATCTGCTTCACCATCGCCAACAGACCATTGCTGCGTGTAGGCGACAGGTGTTCCTTCAGTCCTATCTCGTCGATGAAGTACAACTCTGCGTCCAGAATCTCCTGAGGTGTATGCCCTGACAGCACACGGATCAACAGCGATACGATGCCCTTTACAATCAAGGCATCGCTCTCAGCCCGGAATTGGATGACATTTCTTTCATTTCCTTCATTTCCTTCATTTCTCATTTCGACTAAGTCGGCTTGCAGCCACACGCGGCTCTGACAACCGTCTATCAGGTTGCTTTCCGTCTTGTACTGCTCTTCCAGCGGTTCCTGTTCGTTACCCAGGTCTATCAGCAACTGGTACTTGTCCATCCAGTCGTCAAATCCTGCAAACTCCTCAATAATCTCGTCTTGTATCTCGTTAATTGTTGCCATAGTCATTAATAATTATGTGATGGTATGAAAATCCGCTCCAGCGGACCGTCGTAGGTCTCTATCTGCAGGCGGATGGTGTCTGGGCGCTGTGTGGGCAACAGGATGCTCACATAGCGGCGGTTGGTGTAGTATTCGGGGAGGCCGTTCTGGTTATGCAGCAGACGGTAGTATGCTATACTGCGGCCATCGGGATAGGTAAGCAGGGTGTCTTGCGCCAGTCCCACGGAGTGTGGCAACTCTTTGTCGTCAATACGTCCTGTCTTGATGAGCAGACCCAGGTTCAGGTATTTGCCGCTCTTGGCGAGCCAGGCGCTCTCAACGCCGATGGGGTCCTGACGTAATTCCTTAAATTTCCAGTGTTCGCGGGGTATTAAGGTGGGAATCTCGCCAATGCTTACCGGTTCTGCCTGCGAAGCGTCTACCTTATTATAATATATAATCGTGCGATAGGTGGTGTCGGCCGTTTCTATCCATTTGGCAGTATAGTGGGGCTTCAGGGTGTATGCGTCACCGTCGTCAGTAACAAACGATGCGCCCTGTTTCTGCCCGTTCACAGCGAGTTCGCACATATCGGCCTGCGTGAGCGAATATTTGCCCTGCCCCGTCTCGTAGCTATCTGTCTCGCAGGCAAAAAGTAAAAAAGTAAAAAGGTAAAAAGGTAAAATAACATACCTTGCCTTTTTGCCTGTCGTTTCTCGTTGCTTATTCATACTTATTTGTTACCTTTTACTTTTTTACCTTTTTACCTTTTTACCCTTAAATAGTTTCTCAGCGGGTTGGCATACATCGTCAGCATGCGTTCGCGCAGGAAAGCCTCGTCCTTGTTGGGGATGGCAATCTTGGCCAGTTGTCCTGCCAGATATTTCTCAAATCGCTCGACGTCAGCTGCGGTGTAGTGCTCGCTGAGTTGAGACATATCAGAATTCTCAATTTTCAATTCTCCATTCTGAATTAACATGTCCAATGCGATATAGTTGCAGGGATAGAGCCGATAGTGCTGGTGCAGCTCTTTGTCGATGCGGTGGCTTAGCGTCTCGTAGAACTCCTTTTTGGGCTGGTCGCCTAACTCGTCGATCCATGTGTTGATGGGCGCGGCACAGTGGTAGTGCACACGGCCCTTATAACCGAAGATGCCTGTCTTCATGTTGTCCAGGTCGTCCTGGCGCGACTTCTTGAAACTGGGATCGTCGCGTTTCTGTTGCATCTCCTGGGCTTTCAGGTAGTCGCACGGGTCGAACTCATAGCTGATGGTCAGCGGCACAATGTTTAACTCCCGCAGATCGCCGCCCATGGCCAGCATTTTCAGCACGGCATCCTGAGTCTGGTCGCTCGAGTCCTTGGCACGCCCTTCGCGCTGGGCTATCCAGATGTTCTCCTTCTTCTGTGTCACGGCATAGTGTATATAGCGGCTCATCAGCTGGCTGGAGCGCATCATCTCGTGAGCCGTCAGACCGCGACGCACAGTGAAGGCCTTGTTCATGCGCACCAGTCGTTTGATCCACGGATAGATCAGCAGGTTGTCGCCAATGCCGATTTCCACCGTTGTCGGATGGCCGGCATCCACTAACAGCACGTCAAGGAACGCTGAGTCGAGCACGATGTCGCGATGGTTCGAGACGAAGGTATAGCGTTTTTCAAATTGAGAATTCTCTGACCTCCGGTCAGAGTGTGGCGTTGCATTGAGAGTTGAGAATTCTCTGACCTGAAGGTCAGAGTGTGGCGCGCAATGAGAATTATGATTACTTTGGCTGTTGGAATTGCTGCCTTGAGACATATCAGAATTCTCAATTCTCAATTCTCCATTATTAATTCTGAGGGCGGAGTCATCGAACGTGGTGCCGTCGGTATGTTTGCGGATAATCCATTTGACGACGGGTTTCATGAATCGCTTCTGGAAGTCCAGCGGTGTTTTGATGCCTGTGAAGGCCAACCGTAACAGTCCGTTGCGCACGCCTTTCGGTAACCAAGGGGCAAAACCCTTCAGTACCAACGAAAACTGGCGGTCGTTAATCAAGTCCTCAAACGCCTGCTTCATCTCCCCAGCCTCATAAGGCCGTATCTCGTCAAACTCCTTGATATCGTACTCCATAGCGGTGGCAAACTCTACATTCTACACTCTCAATTCTCAATTAGAAAGTTAGAACTGGTTCTCCACAATGTCCGTCAAAACTTCCGTCATGGTCATGCCTGCGGCTTTCACCTGCTGGGGAATGAAACTGGTGGCTGTCATGCCTGGTGTCGTGTTTACCTCCAGCATGCGAATCTTGCCGTCCTTCGAGATAATATAGTCGATGCGGATGATACCGTTGCAGTGCAGGATGTCGTAGATATGGCTCGTAATCTCACGCACGCGGTGCGCCCATTCCTCACTGATGCGGGCAGGGGTGATTTCCTGCACCTGTCCGTTGTATTTGGCATCATAGTCGAAGAATTCGTTCTGCGTTACCACCTCCGTAATAGGCAGCAGCACCTCCTTCTCGCTGGTCTTGTAGCATCCGATGGTGATCTCCGTGCCCTCCAGATACTGCTCCACCATAATCTCGTCGCTCTCCAGCATGGCCTTGCGCAGGGCAGGGGCCAACTGGTCCTTGTTCTTCACCTTGCTGACGCCGAAGCTCGACCCGTCGGTGGCAGGCTTCACGAAGCAGGGCATGCCGATGCGGCGCTCTATCTCGTCTTCGTCCACCAGATGCTCATAGCCGCGACGAATCAGCAACGAGTCGGCCACAGCCACGCCATAGCCGCGCAGATACTGGTTCAGCACGAACTTGTCGAATGTCATGGCCTCGACCAGCACGCCACTGGTGGAGTAGGGGATATCCACCAGGTCGAAGTATCCCTGCAGGATACCGTTCTCGCCTGGGGTGCCGTGAATGGTGATATAGGCATAGTCAAACAGACGAGCCTTGCCGTTCTCGATGAACGAGAAGTCGTTACGGTCTATCTTGGCCGTTGTGCCGTCAGACAGGTTCACGTGCCAGTCCTGGCCCTTGATGTCGACGATATAGACGTTGTAGCGCTCCTTGTCGAAGAACGAATACAGTCCTTGTGCCGAGCGCAGTGATACGTCGTGTTCCGAAGAGTCGCCACCACAGACGATGGCAATGTTGCGTTTCAGTTGTTTCATTATCTTATTATTTTTCGTTATTTCGTTATTACGTGATATCGTTATTCCGGGTATAATTTCTCCATTTGTCTATCAGCGCCTGCATGTCGTCGGCCAGCTCGCTGGTGAAGTCCATCTGCTCGTGCGTCGTGGGATGCACGAAACCCAGCGTCTTGGCGTGCAGTGCCTGACGCGGACACAGCTTGAAGCAGTTCTGGATGTACGCCTTGTACGAGGCTGTACGCTCGCCGCGCAGTATCTCCGTACCGCCATAGCGCTCGTCACCGAACAGTGGGTGCCCTATGTGCTTCATGTGTGCACGGATCTGATGCGTGCGCCCCGTCTCCAAGCGACATTCCACCAGTGTGGTATATCCGTATCGCTCCAGCACGCGGTAGTGCGTCACGGCGGTCTTGCCTACGTCGCCTCCCGCTGGGAATACCGCCATGCGCTGGCGGTCCCTCGGGTCTCGCCCGATGTTGCCCTCTATGCGCCCCGTGTCCTCGGTGAAGTTGCCCCACACCAGCGCCTGATACGAGCGGTGCGTGTCGTGATTGAAGAACTGTGCCCCCAGTTCCGTCTTGGCATCGGGCGTCTTCGCCACTACCAGCAGTCCGCTGGTGTCCTTGTCTATGCGGTGCACCAGCCCCACGCTGGGGTCGTTGGGGTCGTAGCTGGGCAGGTTTCTCAGGTGCCACGCGATGGCGTTCACCAGCGTACCGTGGAAGTTTCCAACTCCGGGGTGCACCACCAGCCCTGCGGGCTTGTTCACCACCATCAGCTCGTCGTCTTCATACACCACGTCCAATGGGATGTCCTCGGGCTCGATGGTTGTGTCGTAGTGCGGACGGTCCAGCATCAGCGTCACCACATCGCCCGCGCGTACCTTATAGTTACTCTTGACGGGTTTGCCGTTCACATGCACGAAGCCTGCGTCGGCGGCCTTCTGGATGCGGTTGCGCGACGAGTGCTGCACGTGCTCCGACATGTATTTGTCGATGCGGACGGGTTCCTGACCGCGGTCCACCTCCATGCGCAGATGCTCATACAGTTGGCCGTCGCCCTCGTCGTCCAGACTCAGCGCCTCTTCATCGAGACCCAGCGTGATGTCATCCAGTTCGTCCGTCATTGCGTGCTATTCTTCTGTTGTCGTGGGTTCCGTCACCACCTCGAATTCGTCTGGCTGCATGTCCTCAGGCTGAGAATACGACTGGTCTACATATTCAAATTCATCCGTATCGCTAATGCTGCCACCGCCCACCAGCAGGGTCAGTGGGTAGTCGATGGGGATGCGGTCGCCGTTCGACACGCGCCGTCCTCGGCACACGATGCCGTACACCCAGTCCCTCTCGCCAGGCACTGTCTGAGCCGGCAACAGCTTGAACCCCATGGCCATCAGCTTGGCCTCGGCCTCGCGCACACTCGAGTTGTCCACAATATCGGGGATGGTAAACGAGGGCGACTGCGGCGAGTTCACCGTCACGTAGATGATGTGTCCCTGCTTTACCTTTGCTCCCGAGCCTGGTGTCTGGGCGAGGATGCAGTCGGCGGGCAGCGTCTTGTTGTAACCCGAGTCGGTCACCAGGATAACCAGCCCTTCCTGCTCCAACAGCAGGCGTGCCTTGTTATAGGTCATGCCCTGCACTTTCGGCACAATGATGCCTTCGCCGTGGTGCGTATAGAATTCCAAACCATACTTCACGCCTATGCACAGCAGCACCACGACAACGGCCATTGCCAACAGGTTGCCCCACATGTAGCCACTGGCCAATTTACCAAAGAATTTCTTCGTGTCCATGAACCATTTCATTTTGCTCCGCAAAATTACTAATAAATATTGATACGACAAAAAAATTGGGTATATTTTTATGAAATACACCCAATTCTTATTTGTGACTTGTCACGATTACTTTCCGTGATGCTCGTCTGATACGGTTAACTTCTTACGGCCCTTAGCGCGGCGAGAAGCCAGTACGCGACGACCATTCTTTGTTGCCATGCGCTCGCGGAAGCCATGCTTGTTCACGCGGCGACGATTGTGCGGCTGAAATGTTCTTTTCATTGTTCTATCTGTTATTTATTTATTGAATCCGTTTAATCCGTGACATCCGTGGTCAAAAAAATGACGCAATCAGAGTTTCGGGCTGCAAAATTACGCATTATTTTCGAATTATGCAAGTTTTCTATTAAATTTTTAATGTTTAATGTTTCATTTTTAATTTTTCTTCGTACCTTTGCACCCGCAAAAGTGATAATTACATTATTAAATAGCTATTTTTTATGATCAATTCACAAGACATTAAGAAAGGAACCGCCATTCGTATGGACGGTGCCATTTGGGTTTGCATCGATTTCCAGCACCGCAAGCCCGGTAAGGGTAACACCATCATGAACATCAAGTTGAAGAACGTCACCGACGGCCGCGTGCTCGAGCGCCGCTACAACATCGGTGAGAAACTTGAGGACGTCGTCATCGAACACCGCGACTATCAGTATCTCTACGAGGATCAGGAAGGCCGCATCTTCATGAACCAGGAGACCTTCGAACAGATTCCCATCGCCAACGATCTCGTTATTGGCCATGAGTACATGAAGGAAGGCGACGTTGTGTCTGTTGTCAGCGACACCACCGATGGCACCATTCTCTATGCTGAGATGCCCGTGAAGACCATTCTGCGCGTCACCCACTCTGAGCCCGGCATCAAGGGCGATACCGCTACCAACACCCTGAAGCCCGCTACGCTCGAGACTGGTGTCGAGGTTCGCGTTCCCCTGTTCATCAACGAGGGCGACCTCATCCAGGTCGACACCCGCGACGGCTCCTACTTGGCAAGAGCCAAAGAATAATGAAATATTCATTCATAGTTCCTGTTTTCAATCGTCCCGATGAAGTGGACGAACTCCTCGAAAGCCTGACACATCAGACGCTTCAGGACTTTGAGGTCATCATTGTGGAAGACGGGAGCCAGAAACCCTGCAAGGATGTTTGCGACAAGTACGCAGACATCCTTTCTTTGCATTACTACGCTAAAGACAACAGCGGCCCCGGTCAGTCCCGCAACTACGGTGCCGAGCGTGCCAATGGCGAATGGCTCATCATCCTCGACTCCGACGTCGTCCTTCCTGAAGGCTACCTCGCTGCCGTCAATCAGGAAATTGAGAATTTAGAATTAGGAATTGAGAATTGTGATATGTCTCAAGACATTCATACTGCGAATAAAGGTAATCATAATTCTCAATTCACAGCCTTTGGCGGTCCCGATGCCGCGCACCCTTCTTTCACCCCCGTGCAGAAGGCCATCAGCTATTCCATGACGTCGTTCTTCACCACCGGAGGCATCCGTGGTGGCAAGGCGAAGTTAGACAAGTTCTACCCCCGCTCGTTCAATATGGGCATCCGTCGCGATGTCTATCTTGAGCTGGGCGGATTCTCGAAGATGCGCTTTGGCGAGGACATCGACTTCTCCTATCGCATCGTCGAGGCCGGCTACATGCCCCGCCTCTTTCCTGATGCCTGGGTGTGGCACAAGCGCCGCACCGACTTCCGCAAGTTCTTCCGTCAGGTCTACAACAGCGGCATTGCCCGCATCAACCTCGAGAAGCGCCACCCCGGCACCCTCAAGCTCGTCCACCTGCTGCCCATGGTCTTTACCTTGGGCGTTATCGGCTGTCTGTTGCTGTTCGCATTGGGAGCAGGGCTCTATATCGAAGGCGAGTGGCTCGATGCCAATGGCTTACGGCCCACAGATAACATGCACCAGGGCGTTGGCTTCGTATTCTGTGTTTTAGGCCTCTTACCTCTATTATTATATAGCGCCCTCATCTTCATCGATTCGTCGCTGAAGAACCGCAGCCTCCGTGTCGGACTGCTCTCCGTCCCCGCTGCCTTCGTCCAGCTCATGGGCTATGGCTTCGGCTTCCTCGAGTCCTGGTGGAAGCGCTGCGTCCTCAAACAAGACGAATTTCAGGCTTTTGAAAAAACGTTCTACAAATGAACGAGAAACTAACCATTGCACATTGGTCTGAAGACGATCAGCCACGCGAGAAGTTGCGTGACAAGGGTCCTGAAGCTCTCAGCAATGCAGAGCTTTTGGCTATACTGATTGGCTCAGGGACGCCAGGGACCAGCGCTGTCGAGCTGATGCAGCAAGTACTTGCCGACTGCAACAACAATCTCAACTCGCTGGGCAAGATGACCATCCGCGAACTTTGTGAATACAACGGTGTAGGGCCAGCCAAGGCCATCACCATCCTGGCAGCCTGCGAACTGGGCAAGCGCCGCCAGATGGAGACTCCCGAGGAACGTCCCGACTTAGGAACGGCTACGCGCATCTACAACCACATGCGTCCCGTCCTTCAAGACCTCGATGTCGAGGAGTTCTGGCTGTTGCTCATGAACCAGAACCACCGCCTCATCAAGAAGCAGCGCATCGCCCACGGCGGCATCAGCGAAGTGCTGGTCGACATCCGCATCCTCATGAAGGAAGCCCTGCTGGCCAACGCCACCATCATGGCCGTGTGCCACAACCACCCCTCGGGCAGTCTGCACCCCAGCCAGATGGACAACGACCTCACCCAGACCCTTGCCCGTGCCTGCCAGCTGATGCACATCCGTTTCCTCGACCACGTCATCGTCACCGACGGCGCCTACTACAGCTACCACGAAGAAGGCCTCGTCTGATGCCGGCGCCACGTCATTCTTAGGGATTTCCCCCGTGCTCTTTAGGGGAAATCCCTTTTTTTCTTACCTCTGTTTGGCGTATCTTTGCAGTGTCATTATAAAAAGAGTACGCTTATGAAAAGATTAACGATTGCCCTGTTGAGCCTTGCGCTCACCATGCCTGCCCTCGCACAGTATGGCAGGCCCCGCTATTATAACCCGCCGCGTCCTCATGCAGCCCCCAGCCATCACTACACCCCCGACATCTACTACGGTCTCCGCCTCGGTGCTGCTTTCGCGACGGTCAGTTCCGACGACATCTACCTCGATGGCGGTTCCCTGAAGACCGGCCTCAACCTCGGTGCCGTCGTCGGGTTCCAGCTGGGCTACCACTCGCCCGTCTTCTTCGAGACAGGCCTGTCGTATGTCGAGAAGGGCGGCCAGGGACGCTACGAAGGTTCCAAGTTCACCTATGGCCTTGACTATCTCGAGATGCCCCTGCTCATGAAATACGCCATTCCCGTCGCCCCCGACTGCACCATCCAGCCCTTTGCCGGTGGCTATCTGGCCGTTGGTGTGGCAGGCAAGATCAAGGATTTCGCCCACCGCCAGGCCTATAGCTCGTTCGACAACGACGGCTTCAACCGCTTCGACGGCGGCCTCCGTCTGGGCTGTGGCGTGCAGTATCAGTTTCTATACGCCGAGCTGGGCTACGACATCGGCCTTGCCAACATCAGCCACGACTATTTCGACACCTCCCACACCGGTACCCTCTTCGCCACCATCGGCGTCAACTTCTAAATAGCAGCAGTACACAAATTTGTGGGCCACAAACTTGTGTACTTCAGTTTTTTTTGTTTATCTTTGCACCCATAAAACACTAAATGACAGTAAAATGATAAAGAATCTATTTTTGAAAAACGGCTCTAAGGCAAAGCTTTTATGGATGCTGATGTTGGGTTGTGTGCTTGGCTTCAGCCTGACATCGTGTGCGTCGAAGGACGAAGGTGAGGACAGCGAAACCTACGAAACCCGTCAATACATCATCGGCATCGGCAAGTGGAGTACGCAGGAAGTGAAACTGCCCGACGGCACGTGGACCAGCGATTCACGTACCTATGGCAAGGATTTCGTGCTGGAGTTCTTCGACAAGAAGAGCGGCGAAAGCGACCGTCGTTTCAAGTCATGGGAGTACATTCCCAAATCCACCGGTTCCTACGAGGCCGACGAAGTGCTCTACGAGGGCGTCTATGTCGTCGACAAAAAAAACATTACCTGCACGGTAAACGGCAAAAAATACCTGCAGTTCCTGGTCACTTCCATGGCAGACCGCGGCCTCGTCGGCAACGTCACCTTCTTCAACGACAACAAGTCCTTCGACGTCCGCATGCAAAGAACGTGGTAAGGGTATCGCGGTGATAACAAACCAAAACAATTCAATGATGAAGAAACGATTTCTCCTTTGGCTAATCATCCTGCTGGGGTGGGGCACCGTGGTCTCCGCCCAGACCATCCGCAACAGCAACAACTCCACCCTGGCCACCATCAGCGCCAGCGGTGAGGTGCGCAACAGCAATGGCAGTCTCGTGGCCCGCATCAACAGCAATGGTGACGTCCGCGACGCCAACAACCACCTCATTGCCCGCCTCGACGGCAACACCGTACGTAACAACAACAACTCCACCCTCGGCACCATCCAGTCCGACGGCACCGTGCGCAACAGCAACAATTCCGTCATGGGCCGCGTCTGCACCGACGGCACCGTGCGCAACGCCAACAACTCCGTCATCGGCTACGCCAAGGACGTCCCAGTCCGCTACGCCGCCCTCTACTTCTTCTTCAAGGTGTTCTGACACCTCGTTTCCGAAAAATCTTCCCCAAAAGTTTGGAATCATCGGAAAAACTTCCTATCTTTGCAGACGATAATATGGAAAAAGATGTAAGGGAGTTGCTGTTTCGTAAGCTGAAGGAAGAAAACTGTTTCTGGTCTTACGATGTATCGAAGATGGATTCCATCTCCGATGAATCCCTCATTGAACATGTGCTGCTCTATCTCGACATTGACGACATCAACAAGCTCTTTCCACTATTTGGCTACAAAAAAGTCAAGCGCGTATGGCTGGACCGAGTAGCTCCTCAGGGTGAGATGTTCCGTGCGTTCAATATTCTATATGCTTGGTATTATTTTGGAGCCAAACGTCCTGAAGCTTATGTCAAAAGCATCGAGACTCGCCACCTCAACCGTATAATGGCAGCTTGATATGGAATACTCGAAATCTTTGGCACCGCATACCGGTAAGGTTTTTGAGGCCATTTCCCGTTTGGAATGCATTAAACCTTATACTTTGGTCGGAGGAACGGCTCTTTCATTACAAATTGAAAAGCGTCAGAGCGAGGATCTGAACTTCATGAAATGGTTGACGAAAAGAAACGAAAAGCCAGAAGTCGCTTGGCCTACCATCAAGAAAGAGTTGGAAAGCATTGGTGAGATAAGAGAATATGAGGTCGGTAGCTTTGATTTCGTCTCATTCAACTTTGAAGGAGTGAAGTTGTCATTTTATGCAGCTCCTCGCAAAGCCAAACCATCTATGCAACGAATTCCTTTTCTTAATAATATGCACATAGCAGATATGGAATCCATTGGTGCGATGAAGATGGAAGCAATGCTTCGTCGTTCAAAGTTCCGTGATTATTATGACATATACTCCATTCTAAAAGAGGGCAAGGATCTTCAAAAAATGATTGATGCAGCCTTGGAACATTCTGGTCACAAGTTACGCACTCGTGGATTATTGGCTATGCTAACCAATGGCAGCCGATTCATCAAAGAAAAGGGCTTCGAAGAATTACTTCCAGTATATGACGTGACTCCTTACAATATTCAGGAGTATATCAAGGAAAAGTTGTTGGCCAGTAAAGAATAATTCCTTATTTGCAACTAAATACGCTATTTGAAAAGAATGTCCTCTTGATACAGTAACGCTCTTTGAACCCAGAGGACGCATTTCCAGGAAAAAAGCATGAATTTTTTCACGAAAATGCAAATCCGGTCGCTTTTCCGTAATAAAAATGGGCGAGACATAGGCGAGACACTAGCGAGCAATGGGAGCAAGGCTAACCATGACCACTTTAGATGCCAAATGAAGACTCCCCCCTTTATACAAAGGATTTCCCAGCGGAAACGCCTGACGACTCACGCTATGGTAGCTTGGGAATTTATAGTTAAAAGAGATAAACTTCTGTTAAATCCATTAGCATATTTCACGCCTTTTGCCGATTTAACGAATTTAACAGAATTCCCTTAAAAACGTTAAGAGAGAAGAATCACTATCTTCAGCCACATCGGCCGTAAGAATATGACGGTAGAGGCGATGTAATGCCTTCGGACTCGCAGTCCGTAAGGAGCGAACTGGCAGTCCGACGGCACGGACTTCCTTGTCGTTGTGGTTTAACGATTCTTTTCTTCCCCAGGAGGCTATACTGCCCTAGGCATAGACAATCTCTGGACGGTGCGGAGACAATCTCAGGACGGAGCTGCATTTATGTGTCCACAAGGCTTGTGAAAGGCAATTGTGGTGGCGTTTTCGTTTTATCTTCGTATCTTTGCGTCGTAAAAGATACTTAAAAGCAATATGGACGACTTTGTAATAAAGAGAAATACCCCAGTAGCACGGCTAATCAAGGACTTCCGCAACAAACGGAGCAGGAAAGTCATTGAGTCAAGGAAAGAAATTCAGCGGCG
>JAEEGH010013436.1_pt1 | contig 18156 bp, 8 predicted proteins | sample 9134181 | NCBI WGS metagenome assembly JAEEGH01 (sample SAMN16246544, study PRJNA631951) | gut metagenome | biome: gut microbiome; feature: rumen; material: DP-attached | host: Bos | place: Iran: Karaj | collected 2018-10 | reverse complement strand
GAAGGGTGCCTTTTCTTCTCCTGATGATGTATTGTCCAGAGAGATTTTAAACTCCCTTTATCCGGACAATGCCTATCAGTTTGAATCCGGCGGAGATCCAAAGGTAATTCCCGAGCTTACCTATGAGGAATTCCAAAAGTTCCATCAAAGATATTATCATCCGGTGAACTCCTATATTTACCTATACGGAAATATGGATATGAACGAAAAGCTGGATTACTTGGACAGAGAGTATTTGTCAAAGTTCGAAGCCATTGATTTGGACTCTCATATTGAGCCCCAAAAGGCCTTTGACGAGCCGGTGGAATACATCAAACAGTATTCCATTTCTCAGGACGACGAGGAAGAAAATCAGACCTATTTGTCATTGAACTATTCTTTGGCTACGGTTTTGAATCCCGAGTTGTATCAGGCCTTTGATCTTTTGGATTATGCCCTTTTAAATGCTCCCGGAGCACCCCTTCGAAAGGCATTGATTGATGCGGGCATCGGCGTGGATATTCAGGGTGGTTACGACAGCTCTATTTACCAGCCTATGTTTTCCATTATTGCGAAGGGTGCAAACACAGAAGACAAAGGACGCTTTTTAAGTATTGTTCGCGGTACTTTGGAAGAACAGGTGAAAAATGGCATCGACAAAAAAGCCCTTTTGGCAGCCATCAATTCCGCACAGTTTCGATTTAGAGAAGCGGATTTTGGAATGTATCCAAAGGGATTGATTTACGGATTGAATCTTTTGGACAGTTGGCTTTACGACGATGGACAGCCCTTTATGCATTTGCAGGCCATTGAAGTGTTGGATGACTTAAAGAAAAAAATCAACACCTCTTATTTCGAGGATTTGGTAAAAACCTATTTCTTGGAAAACAATCATTCCAGTGTGTTGGTGTTGGAGCCAAAAAAGGGAATGACCGGCATAGAGGAAAAAGAGCTGGAAGAAGAGCTTGCCGCTTACAAAGCTACTTTGTCAAAGGATGAGATTCAGCAGATTGTGGACTTTACCAAGCACCTAAAGGAATATCAGGATGAGCCTTCTCCTCAGGAGGATTTGGAAAAAATCCCTATGCTAAAGAGAAGTGATTTGAAGCGTGAGGTTCGCCCCTTATTTAACAACGAATACATCTTCCATGATGTTCACATGGTACATCATGATATTTATACCAACGGCATTCATTATCTGACGCTGGCCTTTGACGCTACAAAGGTGGAAGAAAAAGACCTTTGTGATTTGGCTTTGATGTCAAAGATGCTGGGTATGGTGGATAACGAAGCTTATGACTATGCTACCTTTGCCAACGAAGTAAATTTGGTAACCGGTGGATTGTCCAACAACTTAAAAATTTATCCCAAGGAAGACGGAAACTATGCCTTTGTCAGCGAAGTGCATTTGCGTTATATCTATGAAAATGCTGCGGAAGCGGTGGATTTAATGAAGCAGATGATGTTCCACTCCAAGTTTGATGACAAAAAGCGTATGTTTGAAATTCTCCAGCAGGAAAGAGCACAGCAGCTTGTGCGCATTAACAATGCCGGAAATGCTGCGGCATCACTTCGAGCTACATCCTACTTCTCAGAAGTAGCAAAGATTACCGACGATATCAGTGGTATTACCTTCTACTATTATTTAAAGGACTTCGAAGAACACTACGATGAGCGAATTGATGACTTTGTGGCAAATTGCCGTCGCTTGCAGAATCAAGTCTTCCGTCAGGAAAACCTAATCGTGTCTACGACAGGAGACAACAACGCTCTTGCCTTGGCAAAACTTGAAATTCCCGGAATCGTGGAAGAACTTTCCACTAAGGAAGCAGAGGATGTTTCTTTGAAAGTGAACTGCACAAAGAAAAATGAAGGCTTCAAGACTGCTGCCATGATTCAGTATGTGGGCCGTGCAGGAAACTTCAAAAACGCCGGTTTTGCATACAGCGGTGCCATGAAGATTTTAAAGGTGATTTTGTCCTACGATTATTTTTGGATCAATATTCGAGTAAAGGGCGGTGCCTATGGTTGCAGCAGCAACTTCGCCAGAAGCGGAAATCTTACGTTCTCTTCTTACCGTGATCCAAACCTTTCTGCCACCAACGATGTTTTTGAAGGTACGGATGAGTACTTAAAGAACTTCGACGTGGATGAAAGAGATATGACAAAGTACATTATCGGAACCATTAGTGGTATGGATACACCTTTGACTCCTTACCAAAACGGTATGCGTTCCTTTACCGCTTATATGACGGGAATGAACATCAACCGTTTGCAGCAGGAAAGAAATGAAGTAATTGATGCAACAGCAGAAGATATCCGGGCTTTGGCCGCACCTGTCCGTGCCGCTTTAAACCAAGGTTACATCTGTGTAGTGGGAAATGAAAATGCCATTGAAGAGGATGGAGATCTTTTCCTAAATAAAGAACAGTTAGTGTAAAAGAAACAGGAGATTCTATGACAGATAATTTTAAATCAGGGTTTGCTACCTTTATCGGACGTCCAAACGTTGGAAAGTCCACATTGATGAATCAGTTGATCGGACAAAAGATTGCCATTACATCCAACAAACCTCAGACCACCAGAAATCGCATTCAGACGGTGTACACGGATAGTGAAAAAGGTCAGATTGTATTTTTGGATACGCCGGGTATTCATCAGGCAAAAAATAAGCTGGGAGAATACATGGTAAATGTGGCCAGCTCCGCTATGAAGGATGTGGATGTGATTCTTTGGCTTATTGAGCCGGATACCTTTATCGGTGGTGGCGACCGTCACATTGCTGAGCAGTTGGAAAAGGCAAATGTTCCGGTGATTTTGGTAATCAACAAAGTGGACACCGTTCCTCACGAAAAGATTTTGGAAGTCATCGCTGCTTACAAGGATCTTTTGGAGTTTGCGGAAGTAGTACCGGTTTCTGCATTGACCGGTGACAACTGTGATGTTTTGGTAGAACAGATTTTTAAATATCTGCCCTATGGTCCCATGTTTTATGACGAGGATACCATCACGGATCAGCCGGAGCGCCAGATCGTAGCTGAGATGATTCGTGAAAAAGCGCTTCATGCCCTAAAGGATGAGGTGCCTCACGGAATTGCCGTATCCATTGACCGCATGAAGTATCGCAAAGGAAAATCTTCTATTTGTGATATTGAAGCGACCATTATTTGTGAAAGAGATTCCCACAAAGGAATCATCATTGGAAAACAGGGTGCGATGCTGAAAAAAATCGGCACCAACGCCCGCTATGAAATCGAAAAAATGTTGGACTCAAAGGTGAATTTGAAGCTTTGGGTAAAGGTGAAAAAGGACTGGAGAGATTCTGACTTTTTAATTCAAAACTTCGGATATCGTAAGGACGAGGAATAAGTGGATAATCGCGTATTTTTAACCGGCATTGTGTTGACATCTATGCCGGTGGGAGAATATGACAAAAGAATAACGTTGCTTTCCAAAGAGCAGGGCAGGATCTCTGCCTTTGTTCGCGGTGCCCGTCGTCCCAAAAGTCCACTTCTTGCAGCGGGAAATCCTTTGAGCTTCGGAACCTTCGAAGCTTTTCGGGGACGGGATTCTTACACCATTTCCAAAAGTGATATTGATAATTATTTTGATACCCTTCGAACGGATATTGATGGGGTCTGGTACGCCAGTTATTTTCTGGAAATAGCAGATTACTACGGCCAGGAAGGGGTGGATGAAACAGAGCGATTAAAGCTTTTGTATGCGGCGCTTCGGGCATTGGAAAAAAAGCAAATGGCTCCCGGATTGGTAAAGTTGGTTTACGAATTGAAAACCATGACCATCAACGGTGATGAGCCCAATGTTTTCCAATGTATGGATTGTGGAAAACAGGAGGATATTTTGTATTTTTCCATGAATAAGAGGGGCTGTGTTTGTGGGGATTGTTACGCAAAAGAAGGGGGAGAGGCTTTGAAGCAATCGGTGCTTTACACCCTTCAGTATGTCATCACCACTCCGCCGGAAAAACTGTTTTCATTTACTTTGGGTGAAGAGGCCTATGTACAGCTTCGGGAAATCATCACCCGCTATCGAAGACGTTATATGGATCATCTTTTTAAATCCGAGCGTTTTCTTGAAAATTGACTTTGAGAATAGTATAATAACGAGCGGTGTTTCGCCAAAAGGAGTAATTATGTCTGATAATAATAATCAAAGAAGAAAAAAAGCAATGCAGCAAAAACAAAAACAGCGCAGAAAGATGATTCGAAGAAGAAGAGCAATGTTCTTCGGCGGATTGGCTGTGGCAGTTGTGGCTGTGGTATTGTTGGTTGCCTTCCTGGTAAAGAGTTTGCTTGGAAGTATTGTTACAGAAAATACCCTTACCCTTACAGAAAATAGCGTAGTCTTCGAGGAGATTTCTACCGAAAAGGATTTGTCTAAGAGCGATATCAAATCTTACGCAAAAGAAGTAATCAAAGAGTTTAACGCCCAGGCAAAAGAAACCCTGGTGAAGTTGGATAAGGTAAAGGAAAAGAAAGGAATTGTATATGTAAAAACCACTTATGATTCCGTTGACGCATACAGCGACTTTTCCGGATATGAAGCCTACAGTGGAACCATCGCTTCCGCAAAAGAGGCAGGCTATGATTTTTCAACCACCTTTGTTTCCGTGAAAGATGGAAAGAAGGGGGATGTAGTGGATGAGGAAACTTTGATGTCTGACGACAGCTTAAAAGTTTTAATCATTCGTGAGAATGCAACCTTCGTGGTAAACGGTAGCATTCAGTATGTTTCAGATGAAAACACAACCGTAAAGGACAGCGCTACGGTAAGCACAGCTTCCGAAGATGTGTCCAACGATTCTGCGGTTTTAACTTATATCATTTACAAATAAGGAGACTTTTGAAATGGAAAAGACAATGGAGAAAATTGTTGCATTGGCAAAGGCAAGAGGATTCGTTTATCCCGGTTCTGAGATTTACGGTGGACTTGCCAACACATGGGATTACGGAAATCTCGGTGTAGAATTGAAAAACAACGTAAAAAGAGCTTGGTGGCAGAAATTTATTCAGGAGAATCCTTATAACGTAGGTGTGGATTGTGCCATTTTGATGAATCCCCAGACTTGGGTTGCTTCCGGTCACTTGGGCGGATTCTCAGATCCTTTGATGGATTGTAAGGAATGTCACGAAAGATTCCGTGCAGATCAGTTGATTGAAAACTTTGCAAAGGAAAATGATATGACTTTGGAAAGTTCTGTTGATGCTTGGACTCAGGAAGAAATGAAGGCATTCATCGATGACAACAACGTTTGCTGTCCTTCTTGTGGAAAGCACAACTTTACTGATATTCGTCAGTTTAACGTGATGTTTAAGACCTTCCAGGGTGTTACAGAAGATGCAAAAAATACCGTTTACCTTCGTCCTGAAACTGCTCAGGGTATTTTCGTAAACTTCAAAAACGTTGCACGTACTTCACGTAAAAAGATTCCTTTCGGAATTGGACAGATTGGTAAGTCTTTCCGAAACGAAATCACTCCCGGAAACTTTACCTTCCGTACTCGTGAGTTTGAGCAGATGGAATTGGAATTCTTCTGCGAGCCCGGAACTGACCTTGAATGGTTCCAGTATTGGAGAGGCTTCTGCCGTGACTGGTTAATCTCTTTGGGAATCAAAGAAGAAGAGATGCGTCTCCGTGACCATGATCCCGCTGAGTTGGCATTCTACTCAAAGGGAACTACCGATATCGAGTTCTTATTCCCCTTCGGATGGGGCGAACTTTGGGGTATCGCTGACAGAACCGATTATGACCTTGGTCGTCATCAGGAAACATCCGGACAGGATTTGACCTACTTTGACGATACAAAGAATGAAAAATATCTTCCTTACGTTATCGAGCCTTCATTGGGAGCTGACCGTGTGGTTCTTGCTTTCCTTTGCGCAGCTTATGACGAAGAAAACATCGGAACAGAAGAAAAGCCGGATATGAGAACCGTACTTCATTTCCATCCCGCTTTGGCTCCTGTAAAGATTGGTGTTCTTCCTCTTTCTAAGAAGTTGAATGAAGGCGCTGAAAAGGTATTTGCAGAACTTTCCAAAAAGTACAACTGCGAATTCGACGACAGAGGAAACATCGGAAAGCGTTACCGTCGTCAGGACGAAATCGGTACACCTTTCTGTGTAACCTACGATTTCGATTCCGAAGAAGACAACTGCGTAACTGTTCGTGACAGAGATACCATGGAACAGGAGCGTGTAGCTATTTCTGAATTGGATGCTTACTTCGCAAAGAAATTTGAGTGGTAGAATTATAGTTTATTGAGTGCAAAAAGTCTCCTCGAGTGCTGTAGTGATGCGTCACTATGGCAAAAAGGAGACTTTTTTAAGCTTTATGATTGTAAAAATGAAAAAGTCTTACGATTTTGGTTGAAATATATAAATTTCTGTGTTATCTTTAACGAGCAATTTCAATTTTTCGTAGTAGTTTTTTGGAATTGTATTTAGATTGAGGAAATATAGTAAGGGAAATTTGGATCTTCACTTTTCAATGACGAAAAAGGTGGAGATTTTTTGCGGCCTTTTTAGAAATACACATGTGAGGATAAATGAAAATCGCAAAGAAATATATCATTTTATTTTTGATTGTGTTGGTAGGAACGATTCTGTTATTTCTACATCATCGCACTTATGAACGCAATTATTATGATTTGTTAAAAGATAAAATGAATTATCAGTTAGTGGGGGCAGAATCGACTGATGATGTAAATCTATCCGTGGATTTCAGTTTTTTGGAATCCGTCAATTCAGATATCTATTCATGGATATACATCCCAAATACTGACATAAGTTATCCCGTGCTTCAAAGCAGCGAGGATAAGGACGACAATTATTATTTAAAGCATAATCTGGATGGTTCTTATGGTTATCCCGGAGTAATTTTTTCGCAAAAGAGAAATGCAACGGATTATACGGATCCTGTTACCGTACTTTACGGTCATAACATGAAAAACGGATCCATGTTTGCCGGACTGCATCAATACAAGGACAGCGAATATTTTGATGGCCATAAAGATATTTATATTTGTACGCCAACCGGAAAGATGCACTACAAGGTTTTTGCAAGCCTTACCTATGATGATCGATTGATATTGTCGTATTACAACGACTTTAAAAATAAAGCGGACTTGTTGAACTTCTACGAAGAGAGCTTGGAAGCAGCTGACAACAAAGACTACAGCGTCAGCATAGATGAAGAATCAAAACTTCTCGTTTTGTCCACCTGTGAGAGGGAAGCAGACGAGCGATACTTAATAGAAGCTGTGTTGGTGAACGACTAACAGCCTGGTGTGATTTAAGGAGACTAATAATGAAATTATCCGTAAGATTGAAAAATGTAAAGAGAAGAGTATATGCCCTTTTGCTATCCGGAGTGATTTTGGGAACAGCCATTCCTACCGGAATGATACAGGGAAGTATTGCAAAAGCAGATGAAATCGACGTTACGACTTCATCCGAACTTTCTTTTGATTATTCCAATATGGGATTTCAAATTACTACGGAAGAAGGGACAACCAACCTTGCCTACGACAGCGCTACAAGCACCTATGTATGGCCTTCCGGTGTAGGTATCAGTCAGGTGACAGAGATTAGTGGAGCTATTGTTTTTAATCTTGCCAATAACCGTACAGAGATTAAAAACGGAACCTACTTTACATATTCATTCCCTGAGGTGTTCCAAATTGCAGATGTTGCAAACCGTAATTATGATGTAAATATGGACGGCGAAACCCTTACTTTGGGAAATTATGAGATTACCAATAATGTTTTGAAGTTTCATTTTACAGCATCTGAACTTACTTCTAATGGTGTTACTTTTGATGCACAAACCATTGGATTTTCAGGAACCATTGATAAGTCAGTGATTGGAACAGAGAATATCAACAGTTATGAAATATCCATCCCCGGTTCTGCCAGTGTCAGCTATATTCAGATTCCAAAGGTTCCTACGGAATTATCTACCATTACCAAAACATCAGAGTTAACAAATGATGATTCCAATACGGTAAAGTGGAGCATTGCCCTTGGAACAGCTACAGATGCGGGAGTATCTCTTGCAGGCGGTACTGTTGTAGAGACTTTAGATGGAAAGCAGAACTTTGTTCGAGCTTATTTAGGAGACGATACATCCAACACCCTGGAATTTGTACAGGATGAAAATGACGGAAATGTCTATACCTACACCTTCCCTGAGGATTCGACTTTAGAAGCTCCTCAAACCATTACGGTAGAGACAACTCCCACAGATGCAGCTTTAACTCCCTCCAGTGCAGAGGAAGCAAAGACAGCAGTGGAGCTGGTAAACAATGCATCTTATATTGCAAAGAACAAAGATGCTGCGGATGCTTTAAATACAAATTCCACAGCTTCCATTGCCCGTACCAGTCTTGGAAAAGACTATACCATTATTGACGGTAGTACAGCAGAGTGGACAATCGATTTAAACAGCAACCTGGCCAATGTTTGGGCAGCTACAGTAAAGGATCCCCTTTCAAAGGGATTGACCATAGATGAGTCTTCTTTCGGTATTCAGATTGTGGAAATGGCCACAGATGAAAACGGAGAGAAAACAGAAAACGGAAGTGTAACCCTTACTTCTTCTGCAAAGAGCAATACCTTAAACGGTGTAGCAGTTTCTTATGACGTGACTACAGGAGATACAGGAGCCCAGACTCTTTCTGTTACCATGAATCGATTCCAGAAGGAATATAAGATTATTTTCCGTACAGATATTTCCAATGAAGAGTTTGTGAATGATGTAAATATTTCCAATACAGCCTATGTGGATGTTTCATATCCTGTTGGAGGCGGCAGTGGCGGATCTTCCGTAGAGTACGGCTCACCGGAAGTAAACATGGAGTTTAAAAATGCCTTTGTTGCTATAGAGGCAGTTTCCGTAGATGCTACCACAGGTCTTTTGAACTGGAAGGCGAATCCTTCTACAAAGATGAACGCATCTGATTACAGCGGTTCTGAGTTAAAAATTACACTGAAAAATATTGTTTCTGCTGATGATGTATCAAAGAACGGTTTGGGTGACGGTCACAGTTTTAACGACGAAAAAGTAGAAGCTGTAAAAGTCTATAATGTTTCCGATGACTCAGAAGTAACAAGCGGCTTTACCACATCGGTATCTTCCGACAAAACAGAATTGACAGTTTCATTTGATAACAGCATTAACCTGAATGATATTTATGTTACTTTCCAGTCTTATGCAGATACATATTTTGCAGATGATGCCACACATAAATACATTGCAACAGCTGATTTATCCATTACCAGTGTATCTTCCACAGCTTCTGTAGCAGCCAAGAAGAATGCAATCCAGTCACTGAAGAATAAAATGGTGACAAAGACGGAAACCTCTTCTTATGACGAAGATACCAACAATACTTTGTTTACATTTAAGATTGCAGTAAACGGAAACGGACTGTCTCTTACCAATGCAGTGTTAACAGACAACCTGTCCGGTATTTTATATTCTACAGACCTTTCCAATGTAACATCAGAAGGAAAAGTAACTCCGACTGCTTCAGATGTGCCTCTGGCAGATGAGGATTATGAAATCGAAAGTCTGACAGTTGATGGAGCCAATCAGACTCCTTCCGATAAGAGTGAGAAAAATGTTTCTGTGAATCTTGGAAATATCAGTGCTGCTTCAAACATTATTTTGACAGTTGGACTGACAGATGCAGGAAAAGCAAAGCTTCGTGTGGGAGGCGCCCTTTCACAGAAAGTAATCTATGCGAAAAACTCTGCTACAGTTACTGCAGATGAACTGGATTCAGACGGAATCACCGGAAGCGTAACCGGTGTATCCGCAAACCAGATTGCTATTAACAAAGCAGTAGTGAAAAAGGGAAGTCAGGATAAAGAAGGTACAAACTATACTTCTGATTTGACCTGGTATCTGGACATTAACAACATGGGGGCATCCATGAAAAACAGTGATGATTCCAACACAGTGATCGTAGATACCATTCCTAAGGGACTGACTTTGGATAAGAGCAGCGTGGTTTTATATAAAGCTACTCATGCTGCAAACGGAACACTGATTAACGGTGCAGGGGATGCACTTACTTTAAATACGGATTATGTGTGGTCCTCTAAAAAGAATAAGGACGGTACAACCACATTAACCATTCAGCTGATTACAACAGGTGGAAAAGACACTTCTTCTTACCGACTGAAATATGTAACGGCAATGTCCGGTGGTGTGGCAGCTTATACAAATACTGCGGAAATTACAGTAGACAGCACTCCCATAACAGAGACTGCAACTGTAACAGCGAAAACCTACAATTCAGGCTCCGGTTCTTACCGTGCCTTTTTAACCATGACAAAAACAGATGCACTGGCTACTTCCGTAGCAGTTAAGGGTGCAAAGTACGGTGTGTTTGAAAATGAGGCAGATGCCGCATTAGACGCCGGTGATTCCACAAAGGAAAACAAAGCCGTTGATGTGGGATATACCGATGAAAACGGTAAGATCACCTTTACAGTTCCGGGTTCCAAGACCAACCCTAAGACCTATTATGTGTGTGAGTTGGAAGTGCCGGAAGACAGTGACGGAAACGGTGGAAAGTATGCTTTGGATGAAGCGGTTTATACTATTTCCGGTGTAACCTTTGGTTCCATAAAGATTGGACCTGCAGGTGTGGGAGATACCAATACCTTTAAGGATTCCCGTGATACTACAGTAAGTTCCATAGGTACAGCTACCATTACCAATACATTTATTGACGATTCAGAAGGTAGAAAGACATCTTCCTTCCAGCTGTTTATTTATCCTACCAGTAGTGCATCTGATAAAAAACAGGTAAAAATGACAAAGGATTCCGATGGAGTTTATACCTTTGATTCATTTGCCAGCGGTGTAACGGTTTCAGGATCGGAAAGTGTGATTGATGGTTCTAACAGCGTAGGCTCATTGCAGTTAAAAGATTTGCCCTGGGGAACCTATCATCTGGTACAGACTTCCACAGCAAAGGGATTTTTAACTGCTTCTGAATATGTATTCACTATTACCGGTGGTGATAGTGTGACAGGAAATGTGGACAATAGAAAGACCGTTCTTACCATTAAGGATAATGTAGCAGCGGATTACGAAATCACAGGTGAGTTTGCAGACGGTTCTACGAAGAAAACTTTATCCGGTGCAGACCTTACTGCAGCCGGTGGTGTGGTTTATACCGGCCTGGTAATTCAGGGCAAAAACTATACCATTAAGGAAACTTCAGTTCCTGCAGGATACAAAGCTCATGCGGATGTACCTGTTAACTACGCTACTTATAAGTACAATGGCACTGCTTCATCTGTGGTAAATATTACAGAAGACCCTATTGTTTTAAATGTAGTGGTAAAAGATCAGGATGGAAATACAGTTTCTGATGCAGCATTGAGTACAGAAGCAAACAGTGGCACGGTTACAGGAGCAACTTTGAATTTAAATCAAAATGTCTCTTGTGGCGGAAGTTATGATATCACAGGTGTATTAACCAATCAGTATCTTCCTATCGACAGTGAAAAAGTTACGGTTACTGTTTCTGCAAATGGAGCAAGCTTTACTGCAACTCCCACAAATCCTTCCGTTATGAACGCATCTGTTAGTGGAACTACAGTTACCATTAAGGTTCAAAAGATTAAGGCTAATGTGGTCATTAAAGAAGTAAGCTCTGATGACGAAACAAAGATTTTGACCGGTGGAGAATTCCAGCTTTACAACGCAGATAATGATTCACCCATTGGAACAGTAGTTGTGGATGAGAAGGGTGGTCTTACCATTGCAGATGCGGAAATTACTGATTTGCCGGTAGGAAACTACTATTTGAAGCAAAATGAAGCACCCAATGCTTACGGAATTATTGATCAATCAAAGAAATATGAATTTAGCGTAGATGCGGATACGGATAACGACGGTAACGAAGGAAACAACGAACTGGTTACCATTGTGGTGAAAAACCATCCTATGCCGGGAACCATCAACGTGACAAAGACAACTTCTACAGGAACAAAATCTTTGGCAGGGGCAGAGTACACACTCTATACCAAGGACGCCAACGGTGATTATGTAAAAGTGAAATCTATGACCACAGATGCTGAAGGAAAGATGACCTTTGACAATCTTTTGTGGGATACCTATTATTTGAAAGAAACCAAGGCTCCTTCCGGATATCAGTTGGATACTACCGTTTACGGTGGATGGACCATTGATGAGACGGTTACAAACCAGACCTTAAACAAGACAGTTTCTGATGATCCGACTCAGGTAAAAATCAATACCTACGGAATCAATATTTCCGGAGGAGATGATGAAGAGCAGGTAACACCGGCATTGATCGGTGAAGGAACCTATCAGGTAACCGGTATTTTTGGTGGAGAAACGGAAGAAACCACCAAGACCTTTAGTGATGATGACAATGATGGTGTGATTACTGTTTCCAACGAATTTGTTCTTGGAAATGTGTACACCATTTTGCAGACCGATGTGGAATCTCCTTACAACGTGGTAGTTCCTTTTGATGTGGAAATCACCACAGAGATTGCTTCCGGTGCTGAGTCTATTGATATTACAAATCGAATGAATCGTTTTGCCTTTACTTTGACAAACGAGTACGGAGTAGCTATTGGTGGTGCGAAGTTTACCATCTATGACGAAAACGATAATGTGGTTCGCGATGATATTACATCTTTGAGCGATACCAATGGTAGAACCGTGGATATCACCAATTTGACACCCGGCGTTTATACCTTGAAAGAAAAGGAAGCCGTGGAAGCAAACAATTTGTTTTATGCATTGGATGACAGCGGTGTGAAGTTTAGATTAAACGCTGACAATACCGTGGATATTTTAACTATTAACCAGGTGGCTACCAATTTGAAGGCAAATGGTTTGGCTGACAACGATACTGTGGTAGGTGCAAAACTTGGTTACGCATACTCTACCAAGATTACAGACGAAGCTGTTATTGAGTATGTAAATACACCTACCATTATCAGCTTTGAGACCTCTGTTCGTTATAACGAAAACTGTAGTAGTTCTTCCGGCGATACCAGCGGATTGATTGGTATAACCTATGGTATTTATACCGATGAAGAATGTACAGAACCCAACCATGTGGCAAACGGTACTACAGACAAAAACGGATTGGTTGTTGTAGCAGGTCTTCCGGAAGGAACTTACTACACAAAGATGTTGGGATCAGATGCTGACAATATCGTAGTGGATGATACAGTTTATGTGGCAGAAGTTACCGGATTTACCTTTGCAGGTTTGAAATATGCAAACGGTACTTTCGTGGATGAAAGCATTACCTTAGAAGTAAACCGTTCCGATTTGGTTCTTACCAAAACAGATAAAGAAGACAATACAAACTTCCTTGCAGGCTCTACCTATGCGATTTATCGAAAGAGTTCTGTAGGAGTAAATGAAACCACAAGCTACAAAGCTTCCAAGAATTCTTACACCTTGTTTGAACTCTTTGGTACCAGAGCAGTCAGTGTATTGCAGCAGATTACAGGAAGCTCTGCTTCACAGTCTGCTTCCGCTGATGACGAATGGGTATTGGTTTCAACTGCAGTAACCGATGAAAACGGAAAGATTACCTTTAGCGGTGTTGACGTTGGTGTGGAATATTTGATTCAGGAAACATCCGAACCCAACGGTTATCAGGTTTCCAAGGATCCCATCCTTGTGAAATTTGAAAAGCAGGCAGACGGTAGTGTAAAACTTACTACTGTTGACAATGGATCCGGAACAGCTTCCGTTGATGAAAACGGAAACATTACCTGGTACGAACCCAGATTGAAGGTAGCTGTTCGTTTGGTAGACGAAGATGGTAATGTATTGACCGGCGGAAACTTCCAGTTGGTTCAAAACACAGATGCATCTTCCGTAAGAACATGGACTTCTGCAAAAGATGATGAGTTGTTCTCCGGTGTGTTAACCGGTGGTACTGCTTATACCGTAGTTCAGACAGGAGCTCCTGATGGATATATTGCTTCTGAAAACGTAGTATTTACTGCAGAAGCAAAGGCACTTTCCGCTACGGATGATTACGTTCAGTTGATTACTGTGGTAAATAAAAAAGACACTGCAAAGTCAGATAGTAGCGATAGCAGTGATTCGGATAGCTCTTCCGATAGCAGTGATTCGGATAGCTCTTCCGATAACAGCGATTCTGCATCTGAAAATGTAGCAGAGAGCACTATGGATACCAACGAAAGTGCAAAAGACAAATCTCCTAAAACAGGAGAGTGGAGATTCCCCTGGGAATAAAGAAAATTGTATACAAAAACAGGTTTCCAAAATGTTTGCAAAAAGAAACAAAGATATTGCGAAACTTAAGAAAAAACATTATAATAGTTAGGCTGACTGCCTAACTATTATTTTTTTGTTGGGAAGTCAATGTCTAGTAAGTGTGTTAACGGGAAAACCCGTCACATAATTTTTTCAATTATATTTAGGAGGAAAAGACAAATGGCAAACAAGTGGGTATATACCTTCAAAGAAGGTAACATGACCATGCGTAATCTCCTTGGTGGTAAGGGTGCAAACCTTGCTGAGATGACTGAAATCGGTCTTCCGGTTCCCCAGGGATTCACCATCACTACAGAGGCTTGTACTAAGTATTATGAAGATGGACGCAAAATCAATGATGAAATTATGGCTCAGGCTATGGAAGGTGTAGCTTGGATGGAGAAAGAGAACGGTAAGAAGTTCGGTGATTTACAGAACCCCTTACTTGTATCTGTTCGTTCAGGTGCTCGTGCATCTATGCCCGGTATGATGGATACCATCCTTAACCTTGGTTTAAATGACGAAGTAGTAGACGCTATGATCAAAGCTAACCCTACTCCCGAGTTTGAGCGTTTCGTATATGATTCTTACCGTCGTTTCATTCAGATGTTCTCTGACGTAGTAATGGAAGTTGGTAAGAAGTACTTTGAACAGCTTATCGATGAAATGAAAGAAAAGAAGGGTGTTAAGTTCGACGTTGAACTTACCGCTGCTGACTTAAAGGAACTTGCAGGTCAGTTTAAGGCTGAATACAAGAAGCAGTTGGGACAGGACTTCCCTTCTGATCCTGTAGAGCAGTTAAAGCTCGCTATCGAAGCAGTATTTAAGTCATGTGATAACCCTCGTGCAACCGTATATCGTCGTGATAACGATATCCCTTATTCTTGGGGTACTGCTGTAAACGTAATGCCCATGGTATTCGGTAACTTAAATAACGAATCCGGTACAGGTGTTGCATTTACACGTGATCCTGCTACAGGTGAGAACAAGCTTATGGGTGAGTTCTTAATCAACGCTCAGGGTGAAGACGTAGTTGCCGGTGTTCGTACACCTATGCCTATCGCTCAGATGGAAGAAGAGTTCCCTGAAGCTTACGCTGAATTCTTAAAAGTTTGCGAAACTTTGGAAAACCACTATCATGACATGCAGGATATGGAATTTACCGTAGAGAACAAGAAGCTTTACATGCTTCAGTGCCGTAACGGTAAGAGAACAGCTCCCGCTGCTTTGAAGATCGCTTGTGACTTAGTTGATGAAGGACATAAGACTCCTGAAGAAGCTGTTGCTATGATCGATCCTCGTAACTTAGATACATTATTACATCCTCAGTTTGATGCTGCTGCATTAAAGGCTGCTACTCCTCTTGGAAAAGGTCTTGGTGCATCTCCCGGTGCTGCATGTGGTAAGGTAGTATTTACTGCTGATGACGCTGTAGAATGGGCTGAAAGAGGCGAGAAGGTTGTTCTTGTTCGTCTTGAGACATCTCCTGAAGATATTACAGGTATGAAGTCTGCACAGGGTATCTTAACTGTACGTGGTGGTATGACTTCACACGCTGCCGTAGTAGCTCGTGGTATGGGTACATGCTGTGTATCCGGATGTGGCGACATTGCTATGGACGAAGAAAACAAGAAGTTTACACTTGCTGGTGTTGAATTTACTGAAGGTTCTGAGATCTCTATCGACGGAACAACAGGTAACATCTACCAGGGAATTATTGAAACTAAGGACGCTACCATCGCTGGTGAGTTCGGACGTATCATGGCTTGGGCTGATGAGTTCAGAACAATGAAGGTTCGTACAAACGCTGATACACCTGCTGACGCTAAGAAGGCTCGTGAACTTGGTGCTGAAGGTATCGGACTTTGCCGTACAGAGCATATGTTCTTCGAAGAAGACAGAATCGCTGCTTTCCGTGAAATGATCTGCTCTGATACTGTAGAAGAAAGAGAAGCTGCTTTAGAGAAGATTCTTCCTTATCAGCAGTCTGACTTCAAGGCTTTATATGAAGCTTTGGAAGGAAACCCTGTTACTATCCGTTTCTTAGATCCTCCGCTTCATGAGTTCGTACCTCAGGAAGAAGCTGACATCAAGAAATTAGCTGATGCTCAGGGCAAGAGCGTTGAAGAAATCAAGACTATCATCGAAGGTCTTAAGGAATTCAACCCTATGATGGGACATCGTGGATGCCGTCTTGCAGTTACATATCCTGAAATTGCTAAGATGCAGACAAAGGCTGTTATTCGTGCAGCTATCGAAGTTCAGAAGGCACACGCTGACTGGACAGTTAAGCCTGAAATCATGATTCCACTTGTTTGTGATATCAAAGAGCTTAAGTTTGTTAAGTCTGTAGTAGTTGAAACAGCTGACGCTGAAATCGCTGCTGCTGGCGTTAAATTAGATTATGAAGTAGGTACTATGATCGAGATCCCTCGTGCAGCTCTTACTGCTGACGAAATCGCTGCTGAAGCTGACTTCTTCTGCTTCGGTACAAACGATCTTACTCAGATGACCTACGGATTCTCTCGTGATGATGCTGGTAAGTTCTTAAACGCTTACTATGATACAAAGATCTTCGAGAACGATCCATTTGCTAAGCTTGACCAGACTGGTGTTGGTAAGTTAATGGAAACAGCTATTAAGCTTGGTAAGCCCGTTAACGGAAACCTTCACGTAGGTATCTGTGGTGAGCACGGTGGAGATCCTTCTTCTGTAGAATTCTGCAACAAGATTGGTCTTGACTATGTTTCTTGTTCACCTTTCCGTGTACCTGTTGCACGTTTGGCAGCAGCACAGGCAGCTATCGCTCAGAAATAATTTGAGTCGATAAATAGCATAATGCTTTTATTTATAGGGAGCCCATCAGGGCTCCCTATTTTTATGCCCAAAATGAAAATCAAGTGACAACTGACGATATTTTGGTGTTTGCAAAACTCTATAAGCTTATAACCTTAATTTTTTAAAATATTTTCTTTTTTAAAATATGAGATGTGATAAGCTTATGAGATAATTTAAATCAACAAAACATTTGTAGAGGTGAATAATTTTGAAAAAAGGGATACGTATTTTATATTTTGTTACTGTTATAATAAGTGCTTTAGTGGGACTATGGCATTTCTTTGTTCCATGGATGTTTCAATGGTATGACTACCTTCCAATGCAATATGAGAATCTTATAGTTGGGATAGATTATACGAACTATTGTTTCTCATTGTTGTTGCTTGGGTATGACCAACTGACATTTACTACTAAACCTGAAGTAATGAAAACAGCCTATGAATTATATAAGCGTATGGAGTTTGAGGAATTAGGCTGTGAAAACGGAACGGTATCTATGAGAATAGTATTATAGGACTTAATATAATCTAAATGTAGAGGCTGCTTAAGACGGCTTTCTTTGAGAAGGAATATAATTTAAGAAAATAGGAGATAGATATATTTCTTCTTATATAGGGAAAATGAAGATTACTCTGGCGATTGATTTGCCAGGCTAAAGAGAATTTTTAATTCTTTGCCGTCTTCCTGCATGCCGCGTTTGATCCATTCCAGCATCCATCCGTAAATGCCATATGCCCAAAAAGATTTCATATATGCTTCAAGGTTTGGCATTTCAGGCATTATCTGAATGGTGCTAATTATGGTTTCCATCATGATGGAGGACATACCTGCGTTATAGAGAATGGTATAAAACTCTCTATGATCACGGTAAAAATCAAATAATGAGGGGAACAAACTCTCCGGCGTTGATTCGGGATTAGACTCATATAGCCTTCCCCATTCCTTAATGAGCCGGTCCGACTCTTCTTTCAGAATATCCTCTTTGTTCTGGTAGTTGCGGTAAAAAGAGACGCGTCCGATTTC
>JAEEGH010013433.1_pt1 | contig 18157 bp, 13 predicted proteins | sample 9134181 | NCBI WGS metagenome assembly JAEEGH01 (sample SAMN16246544, study PRJNA631951) | gut metagenome | biome: gut microbiome; feature: rumen; material: DP-attached | host: Bos | place: Iran: Karaj | collected 2018-10 | reverse complement strand
CGTGCAGTATGTAGTAGCATTGCCCATCATATTTTGCGCCTTCTATTCCTATATCTTCCTCTATCGCATCCATCGTGAGGTGATAGAATTGAAGCGTTGGGACGCCACATTGCTGACGGCCTATTATTTCTCTTTCGCCTATATCCTCTTGTCGCTGATTGTGCCTGATCACTTTACGATTTCCATGTTCCTGTTGCTCATCACACTCTATATTTCAGGCGTATGTATCAAGAAGGGCAGGGAATTCAAGTGGTGGCAGTCGGCTCTGCTCTTCTATATCACAGCGGGTGTCACCCTAAGCAACGGCATCAAAGTGTTTCTGTCGGGCTTCTTCGTAAACCTCAAAGACTTTTTCCGTCCGAAGTATCTGTTGTTGGCTGTCATTCTCCCTGCAGCACTCTTATGGGGAACAGCCACGTGGGAGTATCAGCAGTTTGTGATTCCAAAGGAGAAAGTTCGTGCAGAACAAAAAGCGCAAAAGGCTAGGGAAGAGGCCGAACGTGTGGCTATGATGACACCTGATGAGAAACGGCGATATGAGGCTAAGAAAGCCCATCGCGAGACTATACTCCGTCGTCAGGCAGCAAAATCAGGTAAACCTATGGAGGATCACGGTTTCCTGAAATGGACGGACATCACCACCTCCCGTTGGCAGTCTGCCTACGAGAACCTCTTTGGCGAGTCGTTGCAGTTTCATCAGGATCATTTCCTGGAAGATACACTCGTCCACCGACCTGTATTTGTGACTTATCGCTGGATTCACAGTTATTTCATCGAGGGTCTGATACTGCTGCTCTTTACCGTTGGCATCTGGTGTGGACGAAAGAGCCGTTTCCTATGGCTCTGTCTGTCGTGTTTCGCCTTCGATTTGTCTATCCATCTTATCTTAGGCTTTGGCATCAACGAGGTGTTTATCATGGCACCACATTTTATGTTCGTGCTTCCCATCGCCACAGCCTATCTGCTGAAGAATCATGGGGACTGGCACAATAATCGTAGCGCAGCGAAAATCAGGATGCCTGTCCCCGTGATTCTCCGCCTTACCCTCCTATTGCTGACGCTCTACTTATTTATATATAATGGCTATCTGTTGACAGACTTCCTCCTGTCACCCATCCACGTTACACTTTAGACGTGCTTGTCTGTGCCCAACCACTTACGAAGGCGACGGGTAAACGACTTGCTGATATGTGAGAACCGCCCATAGCGCAAGTTCAGGAAGAGTTCCTCGATGGAGTTCTGTATCTTGATCCAAGGATGATTCCAGGCATTGATGATGTAAAGCCGTTCGAGATAATCGCGGTTTTCTTCTATCGTCGTCGGATGTTTCAAGGGAAAATCCAATTCATGTCTTCCCATCGTGAACATCTTTCTGATACGATGAGGTGTGGTTTTCAGTTCTGCAGAGAAATGGGTAGAGTCTGCCATTAAGCCAATGTTGTTGATCTGATTCTTTGAAGGCATAATGGCCAGACCATCGTGCAGCAACATATCACTCCAATAGATTGTCTCAAAGTATTCCTTACCACTCTGACTATGATCACGGAACATCTGCAACATATCTTTCCGCAGGTTCCGCTCCTTGACAATGGTCTCTAACTTCTGCATCGCCTGAGGATCACGGATAAAGCTATACGTAGGATCCCAGCGCTCAGCAACCCGTCGCCAAGAGGCCCAGCCCCAGATGCTGAAAGCACTAGTGAAGAAATAGCTGTCGTTGCAGTCGGGCGACACCTCGTCGATATTAAAGCCCGCTATCATCGTGATGCGCTCATCATGCTCATACTTGTCGAGCATCTCTTTACAGAAGGGGAAGAACGACTGTGCAGGCACTACATCATCTTCGAGCACGATGACTTTATCAGCCAACGAGAAAGCCCATTGGTGAGAGCGATAGCCAGAAGGGTCGCAACCCTGATTCTTGGTCAGATAGTTACGATGCACCTCGCACTCCCAGTCAATGTTCTCATCGCTAACCACCTGTCGACAAGCCTCGATACCAGCCATATCACGCTCGCCTCGTGGTCCATCCTGATACAGAAACAACTTTGAGGGCCGCGCCTTTCTTACCTCCTCGAACACTTGTCGGAAGGTGTCAACACGATTAAAGAACAGCAACAATACGGCGATATCTGTCTTGAACGGATATTTCATGCTGCAAAGATACAAAAAAATATGAATTATGAATTACGAATTACGAATTATTTCGTATCTTTGCAGCGATGAATCACGAATCGCTTCGCCAACGCTTTAATCCTGACGGCTCGCTTTTGCGTCGTCAGCAGATGCGGATGCTGGAGATTTTACTGGAGGTAGATAAAATTTGCAAGAAGCATCATATCGAGTATTGGCTCAGTAGCGGTACGTTGATTGGCGCCATGCGTCATGATGGGTTTATCCCCTGGGACGACGACCTAGATATCGAAATGATGCGCAGCGACTATCTGCGACTGATGAAGGTGTTACCATCAGAACTCCCAGAGTGGCTGGCACTTCAGAATGACGAGACAGACCCCAACTATTTCTATTTCTATGCCAAGGTGCGTGACAGGCGTTCGAAGATGCTGGAGCAGAACGGCTATGACCGTCTGTGGAAAGAACAAGGCATTTATATTGATATCTTCCCTATGGAGCAACATCCCATTTGGATGCATAAACTGACGGAGAAGGCCGTAGGTCACATGTATAAAATCTGGCGCACAAGTACGGATGACACGAAAGCCATAAAAAAGGTGCGTCGTATCTTCGATCTTAATAACAAGATCCTTTTCCCCTGCCTCAGAACATTTCTCTTACCTCTTACCTCTCACCTCTCACCTCTCATAACAAGTGGTATGGGTATCCCTTTCCATAACCCCCGTTATGCTGATGAGATATTCCCGCTGACTACACATGTGTTCGAAGGTCACCAGTTGCCTGTTCCCCATGATGCCGATGCTCATCTGCGCCATATCTTTGGCGATTATATGCAATTGCCAGACTTGGACAAGTTGGCACTACATGTAGGAGAACTTGAGTTCTTCGATTAAGTGTTTCCACCTTTTACTATTTTCCCTTTAATAAAAGCGAGGCATTCCTTCAGGATGACGGCGCCAGCAATACGCATGACGCAATAATAAAGCACGGCTGCAATAACAACACGACTCAGCAGCAACAGCCACAAGTTTTCGATACTTTTTGTGACAAAGCCCGTTACCACCATCACCACTGCAGCAGTGAAAGCAAAGGGCATGATATCCTTTAAAAATGCCAGCAGACGATATCCCATCAGGCGATACGTGAAGAAATGCCACACAAACACCCATACTATATTCAATAATGTATAGGCTATCACCATCGCATAGATACCCTGATGCCACAGTCCCACCAAGAGTATAATCTGCAGAATGCCAAGCACCATCGTACTCCAAAGATAGATATCACTGCGATGCTGACTGATGATAGCATCCGTAAGCAAAGTCGTTAGTGGCATAAATGCGCCACAGAGACAGAGATAGGGCAGAAGCGATGCTGAAAAAGTCCATTTCTCTCCGATGGCCAATATGATAAACTCATGCGATACCAATCCGAGACCGAAGAGCATTGGGAAGGCGATGAAGGCTGTAAATCGTACCATCTTGCGGAGTACCATTAGTTGTCGTTCCCGTTCATCATGAAGTCCTACGAGCACCGTCTGATCCACCTGTCGCATCATATTGCCAACAAGCAGGAAACATTTCGAGCTCCATAGGTAAGCCTGATTATAATGACCCGTATTTGTCTCACCATAATAGTGACCCAACAGCAGATTCATAATATAATTGTTCACTTGTGTGAAGATGGCCGACACCATAATCTTAAAACTGAAGGGGAACAATCGACGGATGGGCTCGAAAGTGACCTTAATCGTAGGTCGCCATTCACTAAAGTACCACAATAACAACGTATTAATAGCTATATACGCAAGATATTGCGTAGCGAGTGCCCAATAGCCGAAGCCCAAAGCAGCGAGTATCACACTGATCATGCTCGACACCAATGTAGCGGTCATACCACATTTAGCTATCTGCTTGATCTGCATCTGCTTCGTCATATAGGCAGACTGTGCTATGCCGAAACTCGAGAATACAAAACCCAAGAACACATATCGGCTCAGCGGGATAAGTTTGGGTTGATGAAAATAGTCGGCTATCAGAGGGGCACAAAAGAAGAGAATCAGATAAATAACAGCACCTGCGAGGATATTAAACCAAAATACAGCATTGTAGTCTTTATGAGCGGGTGCCTTCATATTGATCAAGCCTGTCTTGAAACCACTCGACTGCAACTCATTGGCAATGACAGAGAAGATAGCGAGCATCGCCGTCATACCATAGTCTGATGCATCGAGCAGACGAGCAAGAATGATGCCAAAGGCCAAGCCGAGCAATTGCTGTACACCATTGTTCATGCCGCCCCAAAAGAGTCCTTTCGCAGTTTTCTCCTTCAACGTTTCCATATTCTGCTGCAAAGATAGAGTAAATCAAGCGAAACACCAAATCTTTTGGACAAAAATCGGAGGCTACTATCTGATATGTCCAAAGAAAGGGCCTTTGTCCACACAACTTCGGAAGAAAAACACAAATAAACTTCCACTCAGGCGGAATTCTTCATATCTTTGCATCAGAAATCAATAAAAAATATAAAGTCATGAAACAGTTTTTTATCTCCGCAATACTATTTGGAATGATGGTCCTGATGACCGCATGTTCCAATGACGATGCTCCCGCAACAAGAGGCGAGGACACAGCAAACGCCAAGACAGTACTCGTCTATATGGCAGGTAGAAATGATCTTACGGGTGCTCTCGACCGCAACCTCGAGCAGATCAAGGAAGGGTCCAAACAGATTGGTAAGAACGATAACCTATTGGTGTTCGTGCGTCGCAATAATAAAAATGAGACGCCTTGGCTGGCACGTATCAAGAATGGTGAGGTTACCGATTCACTGAGCCTCAGTGATATGGGAATCTCCAGCAGCGACGGTCAGGAGCGCGCCAGCGACCCTGTGGTAATGGAAGGTGTACTGCGCTATGCATTCAATCACTATCCCGCTATGAATGGCAACTACGGTCTCGTACTGTGGGGACACGGCACAGGCTGGCTGATGGATGATGAGGTGAAGCCGCAGAAAGGACGTCGTGCCTTTGGTGCCGACTTAGGTAACAGCAGTGGTGACAAACGTTGGATTAATATCACCACAATGGCCAATGTCCTCAAGGGATTACCTCACATGAAGTTCATCATGGGCGACTGCTGTCACCTAATGTGTCTGGAGAATCTTTACGAACTACGTAGCACGTGCGACTATATCATCGGCTCACCAGCTGAGATTCCCGGCAATGGTGCTCCTTATGAGCAAATTGTTCCAGATTTCTTCGCTGATGGCAAGTTCTATTCCAATATCGTTGGTAAATATTATAAGTACATGCGCGGCTCTCTGCCTCTGGCTGCCGTGAAAACCAGCGAGATGGACAATGTGGCCCAGGCCACCCGTCAGGCCCTGCAGGCTGTGAAGGAGAAAAATGGTAACGGATATGCTGATATGAAAGGTACCATTCATTACTTATATTATAGTAGTGGATCTGCTGCGTTTAATCCTGATTACAATATCTTCTACGATGCAGGCGACTTTATCCACACCTATGCTCCTCAAGATGTATATCAGCAATGGCGTCAGGTCCTTGACAGGGCCGTTGTAGACCGTCGCATGGCTACACAGTGGATGACATGTAAGTCCTGGAGCAAATATTACAGTGACTTCACCGTCACAGAGGATAAGTTCCATGGTGTTTCGATGTTCGTCTCACAAGACCCCTCTCGCGGCGATTACAGACGCTACAACGAAGACATCAAACAAATGGAATGGTATGGAGTTGTCGGAGGTATTTGAAAGTAAAAAAATAAAAGAGTAAAAAAGGGAAATGCACTTTTTTCCGCGAAACAGTAACAAGTTTCGCGGATTTTTTTTATCTTTGCACACGAAACCAATAATAACGAACGATGAACCAGAAGGAATACGAATCGAAAATCCAAGAGCTGCAACAACATATTGAGGTGTTGCAAAAGACCAATCTCGATTTGGTAAGCCACAACTTGTTGTTAAGTCAGCAAATCAATGCCTACTACGATGTGCGCCGTCGCATACAGATGCTCAAGGAACTTGTGATCCGTCACAAGGAGCTGATGCGCCATGCAGATTTGCGCGACGATGCAGAACTGATGGCTCTCATTGAGACACGCCTGGAAGAGGAGTTACCACATGAGAATCCAGATTTTGGACTGAAAGAGTTGGCCGAATATATTGGTACCACACAGACACGTCTCATCGATCTCTTCCGTCATTCACCTATCCACAAGACCGTCGATGACTACCTCGACTATCTGCGATTACTTCGCTCCATGTATTACATTCAGAGTAAACCCGCATGGGGCATTGCCGCTTGTGCCCAGCAAGCAGGTTTTTCTGTCATCCGTACATACAACCGAAAATTCCAAGATGCTCTTGGTATGACGCCTCATGAATTCCGTCAGCTTCTTGAAGCCGGTCGTGAGAATATCAAAGACTAAGAAATTTAAAAGGCCCTCCTCAATGGAGAGCCTTTTTTTAACCTACCTGACTGCCAGGTTTTACATCTTTCGTTGTGGTGACTACGCTAAGGCTTTCGTCTGCATCTACAGCACTGAGAATCATTCCTTGGCTCTCGATGCCCATCATATTGCGAGGGGCAAAGTTGGCCACAAAGAGGATTCGCTTGCCAATGAGTTCCTCAGGATTCTCATAGAAAGCAGCGATACCAGAGCAGATAGTGCGATCGGTACCTGAACCATCATCGATGGTAAACTGTAGCAGTTTCTTACTCTTTTTCACCTTCTGACAATCCTTCACTAAACCCACACGGATATCAAGCTTCTCGAACTCCTCAAAACTGACGGCATCCTTGATAGGAGCTGCCTTATAGTTAGCTGCCTCATTGGCTTTCTTGGTAGCCTCCAGCTTATCGAGCTGCTTCTGGATAACCTCATCTTCAATCTTCTCGAACAGCAGTGCTGGCTCGCCCAGCTGGTGACCAGCCTCCAAGAGGTCGGTAGAACCCAGCTGCTCCCACTCGAAGCTGCTGATATTCAGCATTTCGCGGAGTTTCTTACTGCTGAATGGCAGGAACGGCTCGAAGGCAATGGCAAGGTTAGCTGTGAGCTGCAAGCAGATGTTCAGGATAGTCTCGCAACGCTTGGGATTCGTCTTCCAAACCTTCCAAGGCTCGCACTCCGTGATATAGCGGTTACCGATACGGGCGAGGTTCATCGCCTCGAACTGAGCATCGCGGAACTTGAACTGCTCCAGCAATGCCTCCACCTTAGCCTTTACGTCCTTGAACTCCTCAAGAGCTTGCTTATCAACATCCTGCAGTTCGCCACAAACTGGAACGATGCCGTTCCAATACTTCTTCGTCAGCTGGAGGGCACGATTCACGAAATTGCCATAAACGGCAACCAACTCGTTGTTATTGCGATCTTGGAAGTCCTTCCAAGTAAAGTTGTTATCTTTTGTCTCAGGTGCATTGGCTGTCAGTACATAGCGTAACACATCCTGCTTGCCTGGCATATCTACCAGATACTCGTGGAGCCATACAGCCCAGTTGCGCGAGGTAGAAATCTTATCGTTTTCCAGGTTTAGGAATTCATTGGCGGGTACATTATCAGGCATTATATATTTGCCATGAGCTTTCATCATCACAGGGAAGATGATGCAGTGGAACACAATATTGTCCTTGCCGATGAAGTGTACAAGACGCGTATCCTCATCCTGCCACCATTTTTCCCAGTTACCCCATTTCTCGGGCTCTTTGGCGCAAAGTTCAACGGTATTTGATACATAACCGATAGGTGCATCAAACCATACATAAAGCACTTTTCCTTCTGCATCTTTTACAGGCACGGGGATTCCCCAATCCAAGTCGCGCGTCATCGCACGAGGCTGCAAATCCATATCGAGCCAGCTCTTACATTGACCATATACATTTGGACGCCATTCTTTGTGCTCCTCAAGAATCCACTTTTTCAGCCAATCCTGATATTCGTTCAGCGGCAGATACCAGTTCTTGGTCTTCTTCAGGACTGGCGTAGAGCCAGAGATGGTTGACTTAGGATTGATCAGTTCTGTAGGACTCAAATCTCTTCCGCACTTCTCACACTGGTCACCATAGGCACCCTCGTTATGGCAGTGAGGACACTCACCCGTCACGTAGCGGTCTGCCAAGAACTGCTTGGCCTCTTCGTCATAAAGCTGCTCCGTTGTCTCTTCCGTCAGTTTGCCCTCATCGTAGAGTTTCTTAAACCACTCAGCAGCGAACTTATGGTGTGTCTCTGACGTCGTACGACTATAGATATCAAACGAGATGCCGAATTCTTCAAACGAGTCTTTGATCATCTTATGATAACGATCCACCACATCCTGCGGCGTAATGCCCTCTTTACGGGCTCTGACCGTGATAGGCACACCATGCTCGTCACTTCCACCGATAAACAATACCTCGCGCTTCTTCAGTCTCAGATAGCGCACATAGATATCAGCAGGCACATACACACCGGCCAGATGTCCGATATGTACGCCGCCATTAGCATAAGGCAGCGCCGACGTCACCGTCGTACGCTTGTAACTCTTGTTTTCCATTCCTTAAATACGTATTTATTAATTTGGGTGCAAAGGTACAAATTAGTGAGCGAAATGCAAAACAAATCAAGACTTATTTTGCATTTCGCTCATGTAAGTACCTCAAGGCAACTTATTTATTCCACCGTTTCTTGCCGTTCTGAATGATGATGCCCTTATAGTTGGCATTCACCTTCTGGCCAGAGAGATTATAGATGTCGTTACCTGACGATGGCTCGTCAATAGTTACATCATTAATTCCCGTTGAGGTGCACTTTAGTTCAATCTTATCGATATTACAGTAAGTACCAGAAATCGTGATACGGAAAATCTGCGTACCTGCTTCGAGCTTCTTTGTAATCTTGCCAGTGATAGTCTTGTAGGTATCCCAACTACCTGTATTCGGAACATTAACCTTACAGAGCTGAGTAACCTTATCATCTTTCACAAGACTCAATGTAAAGCCAGTGCTGTTATTGCCAGAAGAGGCGGTAGCAATATATTCATACTCACCAGCTTCTTTGACGTCAACACTATAGTCAAGCCATTCATCGTTAGAAGAGGTATATCCAATAGCATAGCCACCACTACACTTTACTATGTCTACGCCCTCGTTGTCAGAACGGTAATTCACACCACCTTCGTCATTAGAATCTGAATCATGGAAAGTAAAGCCTTCACCGCCCTTATCGAAGTTCTCTGCCTCAATGATGCCAGGAATACTGATGACACCTTTATAGGCAACACGTTTATTGTTAACCTTCAGCGTTAATTCTTTGAAAGCAGAACGCTTGTCCTGTGCATCAATTGCTTCAACTTTGTAATTGAAAGTACCCTTCTGCGTAGGCTTATAGACATATTCGAACGGAGACTCTGTTATTGTTGTTTTCAAAATATTGTCGAGATAGATTCTGACTTCCTTGATATCTCCATTTGGTGAAGTAGCATCAACCTTAATCGTTGCATTCTCGCTAACGGTGGCAGGGTTCGGATCTGCAGCGACTGTTACCTCCATGTTCTCATCTACATCGATGCGGTTGAAAATCATCTTATCAATATTACAACTAGTACCTGTGATATTGAGACGGATAACCTGCTTGCCTGCTTCCAAAGGAACGGAAAGACGACCATGCAGGGAAACATATTTACCCCAACTATTGTTTCCTGTTTGAGGAACAACGAGAGAAGGTGTCAGGCTCGTTGTTTCACCATTGCTGATGAGCGAGAGACTGAGGCCAGAATTACTAACTCCAGATGATGCCACAACATCATATTCATAAACGCCGGCTTCTTTCACATCAACGGTATATTCCATCCATTCACCAATATTCGTGTAACCGATAGCATATCCGCCATTACCTTTCACGATATCAATGCCACCATCTGAACGATAGGAAGCGGAATCTCCCTCTTTTTCGTTATTAGAGTCGTGGTAGGCAATACCGTCTGCTCCTGTGTCAAAGTTCTCTGCCTGAATGGTTCCTGGTAACTCAGCTATCTGATCTTTATAAGTTCCACGCGGCCCGTATGCTGTAATGCTCGAGAGGCGCTCGAATTCTGTGCCATCAGTAGCTACCACCACAGCCTTCAGGTTGTATTTCTTTTTCTCTGTTGGTGTATATTCCACTTTGTATGGCTCGGCAGTGAGCGTTGTGTATAATACATTATCGATGTAGAAATCGATATGGTCAATGGTCTTAGTCCTAAGGCTGGCGCGGATATCAATGGGAACGACATCATTCTGAGTCACCTTGATGCAAGAAGGCTTAACGTAAACGGATGCTTCTTTCTTCATGCCCGGGAAGGGACTCTTGGCGTTCTTGGCAGCATCGCTGGCCATGTATTCACGCAGCCAGGTCATAGCAGGACGATCCTTACCGCTACTGGACATGATGCCTGAGTTGTCTAACCATGTGGCTCCTTGGATATAGCCCCAGATAGTCACACCAGCACAGTAGTCTGCCTCCCACATGACGGGAATCTGCTCCATATAGCGTTGCTTTTGAGTATTGTCGTTGGCATGATTGATGTCATATTCCGTAATATAACATGGGATCTTGAGTGCATCCTGCAATTCTTTCATATAGCTCTTGAAGTTGGTACCGCTCACATCGTTGAGGTCGTGCGACTGACAGCCGTAGGCATCAATGGGAGCACCTGCGTCGCGCAGTGTTCTCACAAGGTTGATATACTCACTTCTTTGGGTGAAAGAATTATAGTCGTTATAGACAAGAATAGCATTCGGCCAGCGCTCATGGGCCATCTCGAAAGCCTTGATAATCCAGTCGAATCCTGTTATGCCATCGCCTCCAAGAGCCGCCCTGTAAGGAGCGGGCTGGTGACCAGCCATAGCCTCATTGACAACATCGATTATCTCGAGATTGGGAAAATGATTCTTTACTGCGTCAAAATACTCCGTGATGGCCTTAGTCTGTTCCTCAGTGGAAAGGTTATTCACCCACGACGGATATTGTGCACCCCATAGAAGGGTGTGATACTTGAATGGGAAACCATGTTGTTTTGCATAGTTGGCTGCATTATCGGCACCAGACCAACTGAATCTGCCTCGGCCTTGGCCTTCAATAGCATCCCATTTGGTCTCGTTCTCTGGCGTAATCTGATTCCAGAGTTTATAGAACGGTTCTACTCCACCTCCAGCATCGACACTATACCTTGTTGTAATGTTACCCAGGAACTTGTCCGGATTAGTTGATAACTGTGCACTAGCAGTCATCGTGAAGAGACTGACAGCACTCACTAAAATAGTTTTTTTCAGCAATTTGGTCATGGTTGTTTCTTTAGTTTTGATTTTTGCTGCAAAGATAGCAAATAATCATCAATTTAAATTTGTGCTGTGTTTCAAATAAGTTAGGAAATGTGTCAGCCACAGTCCCAGAAAGGTAAGCAGACCGTTGAGCATCAGCAATTCATAGCCAAAACGATAGCCCCAGATGCTTTGTGTGGCAGTATCGAGAGCGTAGCAGATCAGAGGTGAGGCGATGCAAATATAAGGTACTAGATGGTCGCTTGGCTGCTTTTTGGTGAAAAGTCCGAAGGCAAAGAGTCCGAGCAACGGACCATAGGTATAGGATGCGAGGATATAGACAGCATCGATGAGCGATGTGGAGTTGACGGCCCTGAACAAAAGGATAAACAACACGAAGATGAAACACATCACCACATGCATACGCTTTCGCAACGATTCATTATTTGGCTGACGACGGATATCAACGCAATAACAAGTGGTGAGCGATGTCAGGGCAGAATCAGCACTCGAGAACGAAGCGGCTACAATACCGAGAACAAACAAGTAAACGGCATTGGTGTCTTGAACAAAGGTTGGAAGCAGTTCGTCACCTTTGATTTCTGTACCTAAGGCCATCGTCAACAGCACACCTAACGAGAGGAAGAGCAAGTTGGCAGGCACGAAGGCAACACCGTATGTACACATGTCTTTCTGAGCATCCCTCAGCGTTTTGCAGGTCAGGTTCTTTTGCATCATGTCCTGATCAAGTCCCGTCATCACAATGGCGATGAAAGCACCACTAAGGAACTGCTTCCAGAAGTTATGGGGCGACACCCAGTCGTCAAACACAAAGATACGGCTCATCTCGCTTTCGGCAATCGTGCTGACAGCCTCGCTAATAGACAGGTGCAGATGCCCAACGACTTCCAGAATAATCATTACCAATGCCGTAAAAAGACATATCGTCTGGAAAGAATCTGTAAACACCAATGTTCCGATGCCTCCTCTACGGGTGTAGAGCCAGATGAGTAGCACCATTCCCACCACGTTGACGATGAAAGGAATGCCTGCCGGCTCGAACACAAACTGCTGCAAGATAATACATACCACATAAAACCGAACAGAAGCGCCCACCATCTTAGAGAGCAGAAAGAACCAAGCACCTGTCTGATAGGAACGATTGCCCAATCGTTGTCCTAAATAAGTGTAGATAGTCGTCAACTGAAGTCGATAATAGAGCGGCAGCAGCACAAAGGCGATAACGAGATAACCCACGATAAAGCCGAGACACATCTGCAGATAGGTCATCTGCGACGTCAGCACCATTCCTGGCACCGATACGAAGGTAACGCCAGAGATAGAGGCGCCTATCATACCAAAGGCTACCATATACCAGGGTGCCTTGCGGTTGGCACGATAGAACATATCGTTATTGGCCTTGCGGCTCGTCAGGTGACTAATGCCGAAAAGCACAACAAAATAGCCTATTACTATCAGGATAATTGTCATTACAGCCTGCAAAGTTACGAAAGAAATTATTAAAAATGAATAGCGGTAGCAAATTATTCACTTTTCACTATTCGCTTTTCACTTAATTTATTACCTTTGCAAGCGATATGAACCAACGAGACCGTCAGATACTGCAGATTGCCCTGCCATCGATTGTGTCGAACATCACCGTGCCGTTGCTGGGGATGATTGACGTTGCTATTGTGGGTCACATGGGCAGTCCCGTCTATATCGGAGCTGTAGCCGTTGGCTCGATGATCTTCAACCTCGTCTACTGGCTCTTCGGTTTCCTTCGTATGGGCAGCAGCGGGTTGACGGCTCAGGCCTTAGGACGCAGGGATCTCACAGAAGTCACAAGAATATTGGTACGTTCGGTGTCAATCGCTTTAGGCATCGCCCTATTGCTGATCATGTTCCAAATACCACTTAAGTGGCTGATGTTCTGGTTGATTGGACCGACGCCGGATGTCGCACCCTTCGCCTCTACCTATTTTAATATCGTCATTTGGGGAGCACCAGCCTCCCTCGCTCTATTCAGCCTGATGGGCTGGTACATCGGTATGCAGAACACACGCTTTCCGATGTTCATCAGCATCATACAGAACATAGTAAACATCCTAGCCTCACTGACATTGGTCTATGGCTTTGGGATGAGGATCGAGGGGGTGGCCTTTGGCACGGTGATTGCGCAATATGCCGGATTGCTGATGGCAGCAGTGCTATTGGTGAGGTATTACAGTAAGGCATTCCGCTATTTCCGGAAAGACCGGATATTCCAGAAGATGGGCGTTTTCTTTGCTGTCAATCGCGACATCTTCCTCCGAACCCTCTGTCTGGTGGCCGTCAATCTCTTCTTCACCTCAGCGGGTGCACGGCAAGGGGCCATTATCCTCTCCGTGAATACTGTGCTGCTACAGCTCTATCTCTTCTTCTCCTATTTCATGGATGGCTTTGCCTACGCTGGTGAAGCCCTTGGTGGCAAGGCCTATGGAGCACATAATGCCACAGCCTTCCGCGAGACATTGCGCAGACTTTGGATGTGGATGCTTATTGTCACCTCGGCCTACACCTTATTATATATATTGGGGGGCCCCTGGATCGTCGCTCTTCTGACGAATGAGCCACAGGTGCGCGAAGCCGCCCACAACCATCTCTGGTGGGCGTGGCTGATACCTGCAGCAGGCTGTGTAGCCTTCATTTGGGACGGTATCTTCATTGGCATCACAGCCACCAGAGGTATGCTTGTCTCGTCATTCCTCTCTGCCCTCATCTTCTTTGCTGTCTATCTGGTGACTGCAAGCGCTTTAGGCAATCATGGCTTATGGTTAGCGCAGATTGTCTACCTCGCTATGCGTGGCATAATCCAGACAATCTGGTTCCGATTAAGATTTAGCTTCTTGCAAACGATGGAGATGACAAAGTAGAAGTTTGCCTTTGCCATCACGCAGATGCATGCCGTTACCCTGACAATAACGGAAGTACTTACACTTAGCGCAATCATCCTTCTTCATCCATTCGCGGTTGCGATAGGGATGATAGCGATTCTCCCACACCTCCATGAAGTCGTCCTCATAGATGTTGCCCTGATTATAGTCTGCCCGGATGCTGGCACAGGCAGCGATAGAGCCATCCGCCATCACAGACCCCACCGTCACTCCTGCCTGACAAGCGAAAAGACGGCTGCGAACCTCACCCTCGTAATTGCCAAGAAAACCCTCACAACCATAATCAGCCCGGATGCGACCCTCTTCGCGTACCTTTTTAATATAATCGAAGACCCCTCGGAACTCCTCATTGGTCAGCCGCATATCAGGATCAAGGGCCGCACGTCCTACAGGGAAGATGGTGAAGAGTCGCCAGCGCTTCACACCCTTCGAAATCAGAAAATCCTTGATTTCATCGAGTTTCGGATAGTTTCGGCGATTGACACAGGTAACGATATCGAAGACAAAGCCCTCTGTAGCGACCAACATATCTATTGCCTGACTCACCATCTGGAAACTCTGGTCATTGCCTCGCATCCAGTTGTGGTCTGACTCCAGACCGTCGAGACTGATGGCCATCGAGTGGATACCTGCCCTCAGTAATCCTTGCCAGCGTTGAGGCGTAAGATGCAGAGCATTGGTCACCATACCCCAAGGAAAGCCCTTTTCGTAGATGGCCCGTCCACATTCCTCAATATCGCGTCGCATCAAGGGTTCGCCTCCAGAAACGACGACGAACACCTTGTGAGGATCGGTCTTCGCAGCGATGCTGTCGAGGACACGCAGGAAATCTTCCTTGGGCATATCGTTGCTCTCAGACTTCATCTTACAGTCGCTGCCACAATGACGGCATTTCAGGTCGCAGCGCAAGGTACACTCCCAAAACAACTGCTTCAGGGGATGCTCCTCGCAAACCAGATTCTCCTTCTGTCGCCAGAGTTCGAGAGCAAGTTTCTTTTTGAGAGTCAGCGGGGTGGGCTTCATTTCTTTTTCAATTTGACATCTGTGGTCACTTCATATTTGCCAGCATACCAGTGGTTATCTCCTTCACCAACCTTTACAGCCTTGTTGTAGTCTATGTCGAGGGTGTCGCTGAGGAATTCACCACCATTGGCCTCACCGTCGATATCCTCGACAATCAATTTGATATGTTCACCTATCTCATGAGGCTTTCCATAAAAATCAGAACCTAACCGATATGTAAATTGATAATTTCCGGATGGATTGGTCTGTATCGAATCCATACCATAGATATGCCCCTCATCCTTATAGACTTCTTTCAACGAGGTCTTGATACCTTGAACGGGTGTACCGGCCTCATCTGTCACCGTTCCCCTCAGGATATAGTCGGCATGAGGAGCACCATACTCTACAGGCGTCGAACCATATTCATCCGGCTCATCGAGTGAGCAACTAAAACCTAACATCGACAGCAAGGCCGTCAAAACAGCGTTGTACCAACGGTTAAATCTTACTTTCATCTTAGTCCCTATTCTTAATGGTTATCTGGTGCAAAGGTACAACATTATTTCAATATAAATACAATTATCACCGATTTATTTGGATTTCTCGCATAAACTTCGTATCTTTGCCGTCAAATTATCAACTTAATTGAAAGGGATTGCATGATGATACGCACGCTCTTACTTATCATTACCATGGGACTTACCCTGACGATTTCAGCTCAAGAAGAAGAGTCCTTTGACCTCGACGCCCTCTATCAACAGATTGACGACGCCATTCTCCAATCGCCCCAGTACGTAGCAGATAGGAAACATCGCATTGCCGCCTATTGCGATAGTCTATTTATGGAGAAAAGCGCAGAAGGTCGCCTTTTGATGGCCGAGAAACTGTTCTGGCTTTACGAACCCTATAAAAATGACTCGGCTCTTCATTATGCCGAGCTGTGCATCAGCCTTGCCGATTCTCTTCATCGTGCTGACCTAACTGGGCGTTTCCGCAGCTTAATGGCATATCAATGTTCTCGAACAGATATGCACGTTGAGTCGCTTGAACAACTCCGTATGGTAAACAAGTCGGCCCTCGATCAGACGGGACTCGTCGATTATTACCAAGCCTGGATGCATGTCTACGGAGAGTTAGGCTTATACACCCAGCGCCAAGATATCCGCCAAAAAAATTATGACTTGCAGAATCACTACCGCGACTCTGTGTTGCTGGTTATAGAGGAGGGCAGCGATGAATGGTATCATCTGAAAATGGATATCCTGAATGCCCGACGACAATTTCAGGATGCTCTGCACCTCAGTAATCAATGGATCAAGAAAGTAACAGACAACACACACGAAAGTGCCTATGCCGCTTTCTACCGCTCAATGGTCTATGCCAATCTCAATAATCATGATATGGTGTGCTACTGGCTGGGCAAGTCAGCCCTCGACGATATCCGCTGTGCAGTCATGAATCAGGCCTCGCTCCTCTTTCTGGCAGAGCATCTCGCAAATGACGGTGATCTGAGCCGTGCACACAGATATGCCGAGTTTGCCAAGGACTGCAATCTGGTCTTTTGTCCGCGCATGCGTATCTACCAAGTTAATCCAGTCATCAATGTGATTGAGAAAAACAGTCAGGCCACCCAGTCCCGAGCAAATCTGATTCTCATCATCGCCTCCATCGTCATTGCCCTTCTTCTCATCGCTCTGGTCTGCACCATTTTTCTTTTTAGAAAGGCAAAACGCAAATGAAAAAGATGGAATCACCTAATTCATCCTATCTTTTCGCATAACCTTCCCTTATTTGAAAATAACCCACCCTTATTGCGCGATAAGGATGGGTTATTATAAAAAAAGAGACTTTTCAACTTAATATTTCTTCGATTTCTGCGTATTATAGATGTATGACACGCTCAGAATTCGAACATATCGCTGCGCAGTTGCGCCAAAGAGTGCTGAAAGTCGGACTTGACTTCTTCGGCAACAAAGAGGATGCAGAAGATGCTGCTCAGGAAACGATGGTGCAGCTCTGGCGCTATCTGGAGCACATCGATGCCGGGCGTAATGTAGAGGCTCTAGCCGTCAGAGTGGCGAAGAACTGCTGCGTTAGCATGTATCGAAAAGTATCACAGAGGGACGGTTCTTTTGTTACATCGCGCTGTGATATAACAAAAGAACCGTCCCTCTGTGATACTGTATCGCCACAACAACAGTTGGAAGCACAAGATACCCAGCGACTATTATCAGAAGCGATGGCCTTGCTGAAACCACGAGAACGCGAGCTTTTCGAGATGCGACAAATAGAAGGGCTCTCGACGGAAGAAGTTGCTGAGCAGACGGGAATCCCCAAGCCCTCAGTCATCGCAATGGTCTCGGCAGCACGAAAGAAAGTATTTACAGAACTAACAAGGAGGATGAAGCAATGACAAATAAAGACATACAGATATTAATTGATAAATATCTCGCAGGCGAGACCTCGCCAGCAGAAGAGCAACAGCTGGCTTTTGCGCTGCAGCAGCGTCAGGATCTGCCTGATGACTGGCAGGCCGTCAGCATGATGCTCGGCAAACTCACTCTTGGTGAGGCTGAATACGATGCCATCATGGCACAAAGGAAAGCAAAGCCCTCAGCCCTTATCATCGCCCTGCGGATCATCTCATCAGTAGCTGCCATCTATCTGATAGGTCTTTTCTTCTGGCTTCAACAGGAGCCAGTGGCCAAGGTGGAGACTGCATATAATAATAAGGTGGAGAAATCACAGCCTGCTCCGCAGCTTGAATACTGCACGGAGGGAA